>ERZ1673738.149-NODE-149-length-137056-cov-12.978051_pt1 | contig 137056 bp, 127 predicted proteins | sample MGYA00580198_ERZ1673738 | MGnify/ENA primary metagenome ERZ1673738 (study PRJEB41218, sample SAMN15661784) | gut metagenome | host: Homo sapiens | place: Canada: London | collected 2015-08-20/2019-03-30 | study: EMG produced TPA metagenomics assembly of... | reverse complement strand
TATTAAACATACGCGAGCGGTCTTAAAGGCTTTCTTAACGGAGCCCCGCGCCAAAATCATTGCGCCAAAACCGAGAGGACATTCGGCGGGACAAACTCGGCGATTCTTGCGGGGTCGTAGCAGGCAACCTGCTTTATCAGCGTGGAGCTCAGATAAAAATATTTGTGGGACGGCATGAGAAAAATCGTCTCCACGGAGGAATCGAGATGGCGGTTCATCTGCGCCATCTGAAATTCAAATTCAAAGTCGGATACGGCGCGGAGACCGCGGATAATGGCGCATGCGCCGAAACCGCGCACGAAATCCACGGTGAGGCTGTCGAACGCTTCTACGCGCGCGCCGGGGATTCCCGCGAGATTTTCCTCAAAAAGCCTGCGGCGCGTCTGAAAGTCGAGAAGCGGCCCCTTGCCGGCGTTTCTGGCAACGGCTACGACGACCTCGTCGAAGAGCCTGAGGGCCCTGTGCAGGACGTCGAGATGGCCGTTGGTGACGGGGTCGAAAGTTCCGGGGTAGACCGCTATTCTTTTGTTGTTTTGCATTTTCTTATTGGAATATCCGTGTGGGGCGGGCGAAAAACACCCTGTCGAAAAGTCTTGTTAAAAGGGAAATAGTGGCAATACTTTTTTGGCAATGAACACTCCCAATTTTTTGACGGTCTTGCGCGTGTTGCTCGCATTTTTGACGGCGGTTCTGCTCTGCGCGCCGTTCCGGTTCGCCGCGACCGCCGCGTTTATCGTCTACTGCGCCGCCGGCGCGACCGACTGGTTCGACGGCTACTTGGCGCGCCGCCGGAATATCGTCACGACTTTCGGAAAGTTCATGGACGCCCTCAGCGACAAAATCATGGTCTCAACCGCGTTCCTCACGCTTTTCGCGCTCGGAATGTTCGGGGGACAGACGGGGATTGCGCTCTTCTGCGCGGTAATTTCAATGTCGCGGGAGTTTTTCGTAAGCGGCATAAGAATGCTGGCGGCAAGCAAGGGCATCGTGCTCGCCGCCGAGAGGATGGGCAAATACAAGGCGGGATTCCAGATGTATTCGCTCGGGGCGGTCATTTGCGCGAAAGCGCTTGACGCCGACTTCTCGGCGGGAGGTTCGCTCCTGTGCGAAACAGTCTTTTTCTCGGCGATTGCGACTCTCGCGCTATCCACGATTCTCTCCGTGTGGTCGGGGGCGGCGTACGGCGCGAGGTATTCGCACCTGTTGAAAGAATAGATTTTCCAAACCGGCAATTCCCCGAAAGGCAAGACTATGGATTCCGCAAGAAGAAGGCTATATCCGTGGGCGGCGGCCCTGCCCAAAAAATTCGCGACATCGTGCGCGACGCTCTGGGGGCTCGGTTCCCTCAACGCGCCCGGGACATGGGGGAGCGCGGCGGGCGTGGTGTTTTACGCGGTTCTCTTCGCGGGAATGGGGTTTGGCAGGTACGTCGTATTCTCCGCGCTGCTCGCCTATATAAGCGTAGGCATATGCGACTGCGCCGAGCGTTTTCTCAAAATGCGCGACCCCGGCTGCATAGTGCTCGACGAATTTTGCGCCATACCGTTTTGCTTTCTTCCGGTCTTCCATTCGGAGTACAGCGCGTGGGGGGTGCTTCTGGGATTTGCGCTTTTCAGGTTTTTCGACATTTCAAAGCCGCTTTTCATAAACAAAATGCAGGACTTTGAAGGCGGGCTCGGCTGCGTCGCCGACGACATTGCCGCAGCTCTTGTTTCATGCGCGTGTCTAAACCTGCTCGGGCTGGCGCTGCCCGCGGTGTTCGCATAGACCGCCGCAGCCTGCGCCCCGCCGGAAGGGGAAAGCGGGAATCAGATTCCGCCCTGCGCCCAAAGGGTCGCGACGGACGCCGCCGGACGCCCCCCGACCGCCAACTCGTGCAGGGCGCAATCCCCCGAGACGCGCGCGGAAGATTCGACGGTTTCTCCGAGGCGCGCCTCGCGCCTGAATTTTATGGCGTAGCCCGCCAGCCTGCGGGCGGCGAGAAATTCGTCCGGCAGCGCCTCAATTGCGCGCGGAAGGTATTTTACATTCGTAAGGTGCGAATTGAAATCGATGTCGTCCGCGCGGACTTTTCGCGATACGGGCGGACATGGGGCGGAGGAAATTTCTCCGCAAGCGTCAAATATGCCGTCGAAACCGTCGAGGACCCGGCGGGGGTCGATTTCAAATACGGAAAGAAATTCGGAAATTTTCAGCGGCTTTCTTCCATCTATCTCGGCGGCGATGTAGGAGGCTTCGCCGCGCGCAAAAACGCGGCCGTCCTCCCCCGCCATCTCAAAATCCGCGTACATGCGCGCCGCGCTGCCGCCGCGAATCCAGACGCGAACCGCTGCGGATTCGCGCCAAAAAGGCATGGGCGCAAAAAACCTCGCCTCTATTCCACCCATGAGCCACGTAAGGCCGCGGCGCGCCATGTCGTATCCCGCAAAATGTTTGGACGCAAAATACTCCGCCGCGCACTCCTGGAAAAGATACGCTGCGCCCGACTCTTTCAACCTGTAATCGGCCCCTATTTCGGAACTTCTCACCCCGTAATGCGCGTTGAATGACATGCGGGAAATATGCGCGCGTGGATAGTAATCTTCAACAAATTTCGGAATCAGTACGAAAGTTTTTTGAAAAAAAACTTGCCAACGCGCATTCCGAAAGTAAAGTTGCAAACTTATTATTTAATTCAGACGGGCCGATAGCTCAACGGTAGAGCAGTTGCCTTTTAAGCAATTGGTTCGGGGTTCGAATCCCCGTCGGCCTATCGTTTTCAGACAAAGGCTTCCCAAGCGGGAAGCCTTTATTTATGCCGGCTGGAAGACCTTGACGTTTTTGCCGCCCTTTACTGTGATTGGCGTAAAACGCGCCGAAAATCGTTAATTTTTCTTGAAAAATTACCCACCGCAATCTTTCAGGGATTATTTTGCAAACGGCGGCGTTTTTGCTACTTCCGCAACGGCGGCAAAATTGCCGGTTGCCGCCCGCCACGGCGGGCCTGCTATGGAAATGTTGTGGCGCGCGGAAAATAATGTTTGAACGCCGGCGCGCACTTCGTATCCTTTCCGCCATACGCACGAAATTATGAATACGAAAAAAATACTGCTTTGGGCTGTTCTTCCGGCGGCGGGCGCTGCTTCGCTCTTCGCAAAATCCCTCGAAGGCGAATACGTCGGCAGGGTAGAAGCGAAGGAAGCCCATTTCAAGGACAACCCGCTGATCGCGGCGCAAGTTTACCGCGAAGGCGACAAATACAAGGTCGGCATATATCCCGACTTGTGGAGGCGCGCGCCGGCGTACGCAAAATTCGACGCCGACGCGAAATCCCGCAAAATAGAATTCGATTGCGGCGGATGGCTCGGATTCAAAGGGACGATAACCGAAAGCGGAATAATCGGGGAAGCGGCGTACTCCACAAAGGACGGCAAAAAATTCGCCCCGATGAAGCTCGAAAAAATCGAAAGGAAATCCCCGACGCTCGGAATGCGCGCACCGAAGGGCGCAACAGTCCTGTTGGACGGAAAGTCTTTCGACGAATGGGAATCATCCAGCGGGAAACCGATACAGTGGGAAATTGTCGGCGACGGATCCGTGAGGGTTTCCGATAAAAAAGAACAATGGGTGGATATCCGCACAAAGAAAAAATTCAAAAGCCTCAGGCTGCACGTCGAGTTTATGACGCCCGACGAACGCTCAAAGCCGCTCGGGCAAGGAAGGGGCAACTCGGGCGTATTTGTGGGCGGATTCGAGGTGCAGGTGCTCGACTCGTTCGGCGCGGAGGGCGTGTGGAACGAATGCGGGGCGCTGTACAAATACATGCCGCCGCAAATCAACGCCTCGCTTCCGCCCGAAAAGTGGCAAACTTACGACATCGAATACCGCGCGCCCGTCTTTAAAGGCGGCAAAATAGAAAAATACCCGCGCATCACGGTGTCCCATAACGGAATGAAAATCCAAAGCGACGTCGAACTGCGCGAAAACACCGCCAACGGTTCCGCGTACCGCGCCCTTGCGCTGAAAGACGAGCCCGTCTCGATAAGGCTGCAAAACCACCAAAACCCCGTGAGATTCCGCAACGTCTGGGTGGAGGAAATCGAATAATCACGCGCGCCTAAAAACGCCAAAACGCCTCGGCGGAAACTTCGCGCCGGCGTGGCATAAAGAAAGAATCCGTATTTGCGGATTGAAAAAAAAGACGGGCTGCGGAGCATTTCCGCAGCCCGTCTTTTACCGTGAATAGGCGGCGGCGCGCGATGGTTGAAAGTCGACTTTGGGAACGGGAAGTTGCGGGAAATAACGGAAAATTGTGAAAAAAAATAAAGGGGTTGGGCGGATTTGGATTTGGGATTTGGGTTCGGAAGCTTTTTGCGCGGAATCCCTAAAATGAAGTAAGATTCGGAACAGGTTTCTCCTCGCCGAGCCGTCACCTAACATATAGTAAACGCGCAGGGACGCTAATAAAAAGCCCCCGCAAAATACTTGCAGGGCGGTTTAATGGGATTGCAGTTTCATTTTTCTCGCGCGGTGGAAACGCCCCCGCCGGAGGAAGCGCGGAAAGGATAGGCAAATGCGCCGCGAACTCCGCCACGGCGAGATTCGCTATATCCATGACGCCGCCAGATTCTTTGAAGCGCCCAATGGAGTCACGCTATACCCCGATAAATTGACGTTGAAACCGATTTCCGCCGCATGCCGCGCGCGTACCCGACTCGCGCGATGAAGAAACGGGAATCCGCAACGCGCGAAGAGGCGACCTTTCAGATGTCCTTTCCGGATTTATCCAACGGCAAAATATTCATTCCGCAACAGGAAACCGGCACCGCATACAACGGCATCTCGCGCGGAACAAACAATCATGCCCGCGCAATGGAAAGCGAAAATCCCGGAGAGCGGGCGTTCATCTGCACCGAAGCGAAAACCCCATACGACGCCACGGCATTTGCTAACTGCGAGAAAACTCCTAAATAGCCGGACGCTCTTGCAACGGTGTATCGTGAAGTTTGATTTTGGAAAAATGAAGTAGGATTTGGAAAAGAGGGCTTCGGAGGGGGCGTTGCAGGGGCAGTTCAGGGAGGTTGCAAGGGGATAAAAAAGGCTCTGCAAGGCGTTTGCAGGGCCTTTGCAATTTACGCGCATGGCCAGGTTATTTGCATGGGGTTTTCTTGACGCGCAGCTCGTAGACGCCGTTGTCGGCGTCGTAGGAGACTTTCGGCTCGGCGTAAATGAACCATTCGCCGGCCGCGACTTTGGCCTTCCATTGCGCCGGCGTGGTTGTAGTCTCGCGCGATATGTCGTTGTACTCCGCGCCCGTCTGCTGTTGCGGAACGAATATTTCGCAGTCGGCAAGGTTCGGAAAGGCCATGTGAAACGTCACGTCCTCGCGCGTCATGGACTCGCGCTTCTTCATCGTCCGCGTCGAGTACGCGCGCAGCATGTAGCCGGACGTCGGCTTCAACGTCAAGTTATAATCGGGGTGCAATGTGCCGCCGTTGAGTACCTCAAAGAATCGTGCGACATCGTGGATATAATGGCTTTCATAGCCGGTATATTTTTCATCTAACGTTGTGAACGCCGCATTACTTTGAAGCTCAATATAATTGCCGTCGATTCGCACAATGCGCTGCGGCGTACTCTCTGCCCACGCATCATTCCAGTGTTCAATACTAACGCCGTTATTCCAGCCGAACTCGCAGGTAAAATGCAGAATCACGTAATCGCCCGTTTTAAATTGCGACGCGTCCTGAACATGGATTATTGTATTAAGATAAAACTGTGTCTGGCGGACATTGCCCGCGCCTTCTCCAATAACGACGGAAGACTGCGTTTGATAGTCCGTGTCTTTGAGGCCCCAGATTGGCACAATGTCGGTATCATAGACCGAATAGGTTTTCTCCGGCGCGTAAACGTAAGTTTCCGAGACGGAAACGACGCTTCCGTCTTCGTCGACTGGCTCCGGCTCGGAGCTGCCGCCGAGCGCGTAGCCGCGGTTGCGAAGGACTGCAAGATGCGCTTCCGGAATATCCCCGAAAATCTTTTGGCCGTCCTCGTTGAGCATGTCGAAGTCGAGCGGCGTGCCGCGCGCGCCCCTGACGGCCTGCCAGTCGTCGCGGTTGCAAAGGTAGCGCAGGCGTATCCAGTAATTTTCAAGGTCTCCGAACTCCTTGAATCTGTAAACAGGCTCATAGAGGCCCTGATAACGCTTGGAAGAGAAAAAAGAGTCTTTCATAATGTTTAGGTTGAGGCGATAGACTTGACGCTTTTATCTATTGAAGAAAGGAGTTTCACGACATCGCCGCCGCCCATTTGTGCAGTCTGCTTTTGCGCATTCTGCGGGCGGTTGGTTTGGGATTGTACGCGCCGATTCTTGGTTTCGGAAGATTCGTTTTCGCTCTCCTCGACCGTGCGCGGAGACTTTCGGGGCGACTCGTTCGGCACGCTGTTGGTCGCGGCATTGACCGCGCCGCCTATCGTCACTTTTGACGCCATCTCCTTCGCCTGACTTTCAATGCCGGAGATTGTCTGCGCGGCGCGCTCCCGACGCTCCGACGCCGGCGTGTTTGCGTCCGCGGCGACGGTGCGGCCGTAGGCCTTGCGGGCCTTTTCTGCGGCGTCAACCGCGCCGCGCCGGCTGTTGCGGTAGTCTATCCAGCTGACGCCGCTTTTCGAGCCGCCAGCGGCCTGCCACTCCTCATAGAGGCCCATATATTTTGCCGATATTGTCGCAGGCCGCGGACGCCGCGCCGGCGTAGGCCCCGAATATCTTGCGCTCCCGCCGAAAGAGCCTCCATATCCGCCGCCGTATGCCGAACCGCCGAACCCGCCGCCCCGTGAAGACGCCGCGCCTCCCGCGCCGCCCGAATAGGACGCCGCCGCGCCATAACCTCCGACGCCGGACGCGCCGCGCATCTGTTCCTGTTTGTCGCGGTACTCGTCCGTCTGGCGCATTGTGGCGGCAAGCTTTTCTTTGTCCTCTTTTGAAAGGCCCTTCATGCCGGCGAGCGTGCGCTTGACGCCGCGCTCGCGCTCAACCGCCCGCGCCTCGGTGAGTTTTCCCTCGGCTTTGAGTTGCTCGATTTTGTTAGTTAAAAGAATGTCCTCAATTTTGGCCTGCGCGTCTTTGGCCAAGTTCTGCCGTTCGACCTCGTCGGTAATGGACTTTTCAAGAGTGCATTTTTCCCGCGCCTTTTCGTTTGCGGCCTGCTGGAGACGCTCCAGTTCCTCTCTACTCATGCCCTCTTTGCGCGCGCTTTCGAAAATTTCGGACGCGGTCTGGGAGATTTTTAATTGGAGTTCGAGGTCTTTGGCGCCCGTTTCGTTTCCGGACGCGCGCGCGCGGAGTATGTCCATTTCCAATCCGCGCTGAACAGCCTTGTTTTTCTCAAGCTCGCCGTTGAGCCACTTTTCCGATTCCGCCTTTTGCTTTTCAAGTTCGAGCGTCGCGTTCGCATAGCGCGCCGCGTCCGCCTCTATGCGGTTCAAGTCCTGCGCGGTTTTGATTTCCGATTTGCGCGCCGATATGTACGTTGTTATTATGTCGAGCCGCTTTCGCTGGATTTTCACGCCTTCAAGCTCCGTTTCAAGCGACTTTGCCTCCGCGGCATTTCCGTTCAGGCGCGCGGCGGCAAGCCGCGCTTCAAGGCCGTTTTGCTTGTTGAGCTCCGCCGTCTTTAACGCGGCGTACCTCGACGACGCAAGGGCCGTTTCCTGCTCGATTTCCTTCTTGCCGAGCTCGAGCAATTCCTTCCGCGCCTGCCTCAAACGCTCCGCTTTGGCAACGCGTTCGGAATCCGCAACGTTTCCGCTTTTAAAGGCTTTTTCAAGGGCGGCGATTTCCTTTTCGGTTCTGGCGTACCTTTCGCGCGTCACCCGCAAGGCTTCCGTCGCGGAAGAAGCCGCGCGCATTTCCTCCGCGCTCCTGGCGAGGATTTCCTCCGAGGCCTTTACCGCCGCCGCGTGGCGTTTGGCCGCAAGCGCGTCCAGCTTCTTGACGTCGGCCGCCGCCTTTTGCCGCTCTTCGAGCTTTTCAATCTTGGCGCGGTAGTTGTCCAGCTCGGCCTGCTCCTCTTTGGAATATACTCTGTATGTCGCGCCCCCGTAGGTTCCACGCAGCTGCCCGCGCGATTTCCGGAACTCTTCCTCCTCGGCGCGAAGGCGCTTGATTTCGTCGTTGACTTCCGCTGTGCGCTTGGCGTTGTCCTCCGCGCTTATCCCCCACTGCTTCATCGCGTCGATTTCCGCGTCTATGCCGTCGCGGTATTCTTTCGACTGCTCAATATTGCGCTCGTACCGCTCTTTTTCTTTCGAGTCCAAATGCGCCACGATAAGCCCAAAGGCCGAAACCGCCGTCATCGCGATGCCGAGCGGGTTGGCTCTCAAAGATGCGTTTAGGCCATCGGACGCCGCCTTTGCGACCGACATGCCCGACGCCACCATTTTAAACAGCCCCGCCACGCTCGCAAGCCCGCCGATTTTGGAAAACGCAAACCCGACCGCGAGCGACGAAAGCGAACCGATTAAAAGTTGCGAAAACTCCTGATTTTTTGAAAACCACTCGCAGACCGATTTCAAGGCGTTGGCAACACTGATTGCCGCCGGCGCGAACGTTCCACCGGCGACTTCGGCCAAGTCGCCCCATGCGTTGGCGGCCTGCTTGAGCTTGCCGGCAGTCGTCTCGGCTTCGGCCTTCGCCTGCGCAAAGCCGGAGGCCGAAAGCTTTTGAACCTGCGCGAGCTTCTCCTCCTCCGTCTTACATTTTGCAAGCGACGGAATGTACTCCTGAAGCATGGTGGTCTTCCCCTGAACCGCCGCGGAGCTTGCCTTTATCGCCGTCATGACGTCCATGTTCAGGGCCGCGGCAAGGCCGATTGCGGACTTTATAACGCCCTGCATTTGGTCGGAATCGACGCCCATTGAAGTCGCCATCGCCTGCATCGCAAGAACCTGCTCGTCGCCGTAGGTTGTGATACGCTGCATTTCCGAGGCGAACGCGGACATTATCGGGAGCACCTCGGATACGTTTCCGCCCTGCGACCTTATTGCCGCCGCCAGCTTTTGCACCGCCATCTCCTGTTGCCCGAACGCCTGTATTGAACCTATTATTGCGCCGGGAATCTGCCTTAATTTATTTAAGGCAAAATCGGTTATCTGCGCGCCGAGCCCTATGAATACGCCTTCGGCCGCGACTTTTAATCCGTCGACCTCGGCCCTTGTTTTCTTTGACTCCTCGCCGATTTTCTTTACACCGGCCGCCGACGCGCTCGTTGCCTTAGGCAGGGACGTCATAGCGTTAGACAGTTCCTTTCCGGTTTTTACGAGTTCGGCTGCCGACGCGTTTATTGAGCTGAACGTCAGCCCGTTGATTTTGCTAATTTCCGCGTTTATGGCTTGGAGCTCCGCGAGCAGCTTTTGGAGTTCCGTTATCTGCGCCTGTGCTTCAATGGAAATGTTGTAGGATTTTTCGTCGGCCATATTCCGTCCGATTTTTGTTGATTTGTGAAAGTTTTGTGAGATAATTTAATTATAGAGGAAAAAGAAGATGGCCGAAGAACCTATAACCCTAATGAACATATTGGACATTCTGATAAAGATTGCCGTGTATGTCGGCGTCATGGGCGGCTTCATTTTCTTTTTGTATCTGATAAATGTCCTATTGGATAAGATTAAAGCCGTTGGAATGGTTGAAGGCGGCAGCACATTTGTCGGAGACAGGGAGCATCGCTGGATAAAGTAATCTCTTGTCACCTTTGACACTCCCTCAATTCGCGGTTAAGCCGGTTGAGGGATTTTTCGTCCACAAGGGCGGCCTGTGCGTCGAAGATTGCGAGCTTGTCGAGCGCGCGCCGGCGGTCTATGGCGCGGGCGACGAACAGAAGCCGCAATGGCGACAAGTCCAGTACCTCCTCCCATGTCAGCCCGGAATTTGCGACAAGCCAGCCGGCGAGCCGGCAGGTTCGTCGCCATTGTCCGCCGACTGTTGCTGTTTCGGAAGACTCGCCCCGTAAATCTGAGACTTCATTCGGAGGGCTTTCGTCTTCCGCTGAAGCCACGCCGAAAAAGGGTTGAAGTTCAGTTCGTGCGCTTTCTCGAAAAGCCGGCCGCAATCTTCCGGAAGGAGCATGTCAATTTCCTCGGCCGTCAAATCCGTACAAAGCTCGACAAGCTCCGGCTCTATGTCAAAGAGCGCGGCGTATTCGGCGAGCTTGCGGACGGGCAGGCATTTTACTTTAACCTTTTTTTTGCCGTTAACCGGCCTTGAAAGTTCCACCTCCTCGAAGCCGAGGAACGTTGTCATGTGGTTGGTTGTTTCCGTTTCCATTTTACTAATCGTTTTCTGCCGCCCAAATGTCGGCGATGCCCTGAATATTCTCCTCTCCGAGAGCCGAGACTTGCGCGGCGTCAAGCTCGATAAAGCGGCCGCGCTCAATCGCGTTGCCGTCGGCGTCGATTACGTCGCCGCACACCCTCACGGATTCTATGCGGAGCGTCTGTCCGCCGCCGATTGATACTTCAACCGGCGCGCTTTCCTGCGCGTTTGTCTGCGCGTTTGTCTGCGAATTTGCCATTAGTATGTCCTCCTGTGGTCTATGATTATGGTTAAGGTTGTCGCCGCGCTCACTGCAGAGGTCGGCTTAAATGTCAGCGCGGAAGCGGCCGAAGTTGTGATGTCAAGCTCCGCCCAGCCGGAGGCCGGCACGGAAAGCTCCGCGGCGTATGTCGCGGCGTTTGAGGCGTCGCCGACCTGGAAGGTTGCGGCGTTGTTGCTGCTTACGAATACGCGCGAGAATGAAAATTCCGGAAGCGCTAACGCCGCGGAATTTTGCCCGCAGTACGCGCCCGTGGCCCCGCCCGCGGCCCACGACAGCTTCCAGTTGGATTGCCCGACGGCGCGAGGCCTTCCCCCGCGCACGTTGCCGTAGAGCCATGCATGGTTTCCGCAGGCCGACAAGTCGCGCGCCTGCAAGCCGTCCGCCGAGCCGTCGAGATAGAGCACAGCCCCGTCAACCTCTATCCTCAGCCCGTTTATTTTTATAGTCTGGTCAGATTCGGAAGACTCCGTCGTGTTCGCGTAAACGCAGACTATGTCCAATTTGTAGGAGGAATAAGCCGCAACCTGCGTTTTAAGAATCGTTCCGCCGTTTAGACTCGTCAACTGCACGTCGCCAAGCGGATACTGGTCTGAGGAATTGCGGAACGATATGTTCGCGTATGCGCCGCTCGCGTTCTGGACGGCGTCGCCGGTTATCGAGTCGTAGGTTATTTTGACGGTCTTCCCGGCGGCAATCGGAACGGGGAAATCGACCTTGAACTGCAACGACGACTGCGTCGCCGCGACTCCCGCGGCCTGGAATACGGTCAGGACGTTTGCGGACGCGTCGTAATTGCTATTGGAGTTTGTGCGGAAATATATATTGTAGTTCTTATCTCCGAATATCGACGACCGCAAGAGCGTCGGAGGAACGGGCTTGCCGCCGACGTAGTCGGAGACCGCGTAGGGCGAGCCGGTATCATCGATGAGGAAATTAAACATCTGCGCGCGCGAAAGCTTTATTGGAATCTTTGCCCCGCCCGCGTAAGACGGGTTTGAATAGTTGGCCGCCTGCCCTATGCTCAACACTCGCGCGGAGGTTATGTCGGCCGAGGCGAGGCTTTGGGAAATTACCGTGGCGGCAATTTCGACGCCGTCGAGATACAAGGCGTAATGCGTCGGCTTGCCGGCGGAAATTTCCCCGCCGATGCAGGCGACGAGCGTATGCCGGCCCGCCGGCAGGCCGGCAGTGTTGCGGATTTCAAATATGTTCGTACTCCAGCTCTCCTCCGACGCGCGCGGATTGCCGCAGTGGAATCCGAATTGCCCGTTCTCGTGGTAATATAAATAGAAGCCTCGATATACCGCCGGAGTGACGTATTCGGCGTCTCGCGTGGCAAAGAACATAACGCCGCTTCCGTCTCCGCTGCCAAGCCCCTCCCACGATTCGACTTCGTATTCTATGCAAAGGCTCAACGGAAGATTCAGCTTCTTGCCGGCGAAGTCCGGAACGCACAACGCCCCGCCGTCAAACCACAGTTGCGGCGCGTCAAGCTTGGAAAACGCCGCCGCCTGCGCAACCTGCGCGGCCGTTTCCGCCGAGGTTTTAAGCGTTTGGATTTCCGCTTTCATCGCCGACACTTCCGCCTTGTCGGAGGCTACCGCGTCCGCGTTGTCCGCAGTCTGTTCGGCCTTTTCAACGGCGGTTTCCTTCGCGCTCTCAGCTGACGCCTTCGCAGTTTCGGCCGCAGCCTTTGCCGCTTCCGCGCCCGCCTTTGCGGCCTGCGCCGCCGCCGTTGCGCTTGCCGCGGCGTTTGACGCCGCAGTTGAAATTGTATCTTCCACGGACGCCGCGGCGGATTCGGCCGCGTCTTCCGCAGCCGCATTGCACAAGGCCTGCACGCCGCTTACGGCGTTGTTTACCGCCGCATTTATCAAGTCCGCCGCATACGCGATAACCGCGTTAAACAGCGCGCCCAGCGTAAAACGCCCCTTATCTGTAATTAGATTCTGCGACGACTCCGGCGTCACTTCTTCAAACTCGGAAAACTGTTTTATTTCCTTCTCTTCAAGATTCTTCATAGGTCTGTTGCTTTTATATAGGGGAAAAATTCCCCGATTTTGAGTATCGCCCCGTCTACAACAATGAGGCTGTCGAAGTCCTCCGCGGGACGGCCGCAGCGGAAGGCGTATTCAATTTCGGTTGAGACTCCTATTTCGCTGACTGGCTTTACGCCTTCGAGCGCGGCATTCTGGAAGCCGTAAAGTTTTCCGAAAATGCCCTCATACTTCAGGACGCCCTCCGCGCCGTCGGAAAGCTCCGCAGTGTGCGAAAGCCAAAAGTCCTCCGCCGCGGCGTAGGAGGCAAACTGGCGGCCTACCGTCACGACGAACGAAAAATACTGCCCCCACGCGCGCGAAGAATTGCGGGCGTATTTCGCGCCCACAATTTCCTGCGACTGCGCGCGCAGGCGCAGTTCGGGCTTTTCCGCGCGAATCCAGCGCGTCAGCCCGTCCGAGGCCGAGTCGGCGATAATTTTGTCTCCGATTACAAGCCGCATCACGCAACCGCCGTTCCCGCCTTTTAGGCCTTCGCGGAAAGCTTCGCCACAACCACAGGTTCCGTTTCAAAGACAAAATCCGCCGCGGCCGTGCCTATGGTGAGCTTGTTGTCGCCCAGCGTGTCGCCGAGCGCTTCAAACGTCAATTCGTCCATGAGCGGTTCCGACGGGCTGAACGTTGCCGACGGGTCAGTGCAGCGCGCGGACGCAAGGGTAAAAGTGAAGTCGTCCTTTTTGGCCCCGCGCAATACGAGGTTCGGCAGAGAACTTATGCCCGCGAACTCTCCGATTGTATCGGTTTTTAAAATGCCCGTGAGATTTTGCCACTTTTCAAGCGTTATATTGCGCGGCTTGAACTTCGCCGAAACTGAAATGTCCGTCAGGTTCTTGCCATATTTTATCAAGCGGTCATTGGTGGCGTCTTCGGTTGAAAGCGATATGTCGATGCTCGCGCCGTCGGTGTCAAAGTCGATTGCGCTGTCGCCCTCGCCGTAGACGCCGAGGCAGCGCAGCATGAACTTTCCGGCGTCCGTCATGGCAGGCACTGTCGGGGCGGCGTCGAGCTCCGAACTCGTCACCATCGGGGAAGTCGGGTTGAGCGGGTCTGGATAAACCGTCCAGCCGTGCTCGCCCAAAGGCAGGTTGGCGCCAAAAGTAATGCTGCCTATCGTGTCGTGAATTGCCGGCAAAAACGACCATTTAACCCAAGCGCCAGAGGCCACTCGCGCGGCAATGTAGCAGTTTTCAATCCGGGGAAGCCGCGCTCCCTTGACAAGTTTTACCTCCTTAAAGAGCGCGTCGATGTTAGAAAATGCCACGGGCGAGCCCTTGATTGTTATCGCCTGGTCTGTGATTATGTCGCCCGCCTTTATGGCGTGCGAAGTCGCCACGTCCAGACGCGACGAGGTCTTTTGCACCTTTATGTTGTCCTTTATATAAAGGACGCTGCCGCCTATGAATAGGTAGGCCGGAGCCTTTATGTCTTCTATTGGATACTGTTTCATTTACTGCCTTTTTTTTTGAGTTTAAAAGTCCACTTGAAATTTAATCTTCTGTACAAGTATCATTACGGGGTCATTTTCCGGCGACAGGTCCTCCACCGGCTGAAACTGCGGTATATCGCCCTCAAAGCGGCGGTCGTAAAGCGTCGCAACAACACACTCGAGCAGGTTGTCGGCGTGCACCTCCACGCCGTCTATAACGAGCGAATTGTTAACCACGTTTTCGACGACGGACACCGCGATAAGACCTTGCGCGACTACGCTTATCGCCCTGTTTTCATATTCCTGCGCAAGGTACGGGCTCACGACGACCGCAATGCCGACCCGCGCAAGGGCGTCCTCAATGTCGCTTGCGATGTCGCCCTTCAAGCGCGAAAATATGGAGATTTCCTCGCTCGGCAGGGCCTCGCGCAGTTGTTCCATAATCCAGTTTTGCAGCTTGCGGGATTTGGATTCAGCGAATTGATAGGCCATAGCAGTTCCTTTCGTAAAGGCTTATGATTTCTCTTGCGCCCGCCATTATTTGGCGGTCGGTGGGGAATTTGTCCCGGTGCGGCTTGATTACGGCCTTCGGAGTCAGAAGGTACGCTATCCGGAGGGCGGTGCCGTCATTGTACGCCAAAAACCTCTTGCCCGCCGCGCTGTGAAGGCCGAATACAAAGAGTTTCTTGCCCGTAAGCTCCCGCGGGTTTTTGCCGCGGAACTCCTCGCGCATCGGGATTGCAAGGTTGCGGGCCTTTTTGGGGCGCACCGTCCCGCCGTAGTATTGCAGCGCGACCCCCGGCTTGTTTACGACGACGGAGGCGGTCGAGGAGGTGTTTAACTTGAATATGCTGCTCGCCGCGTCCTGCCAAAAGCTCTTGCCGCCGTTTGACAAAAACTTGTTGCGCAAGTCCACTTCCATGCGCTTGGCAATCTTGCCCATCAGCGCGCCGCGCTTTCTGGTAAAGCCGTTTATGAGGGCTTCTATGCGCTCCTTAGCGTCTCCGGAGAGCTTCACTTCTATTTTAAGCATGCGCGCGCCCCTCCTTTAAATAGTTGACTTTGGCAAAGTTTTTACGATTGTGGAAAGTGTGGAGATAAAAATCGGCCAGTACTCTCACCCTATCTTTGAGTTTATTCACAAAGAGTGGGAACGCGTGTGCGCCGCAACTGATATGTCCGAGGAAGAGCGCAGCAGCCGTAGGGCCGAGCTCATGGAAATTAAGTCTCTTTCCCAGCCGTACAGAAACAAAGATGATATTCCCTATTTTAGGGAACGTTACATTGCCCGACTTAAACGCGGAAAGAATTATTATACCCAACGCCCGCTTCATTGGGATTCCTCCACAGTTAAATAAAGGGTGTCTCCGAGGAGTTCCTTTTTTAGGATTTTCATTCTCCCACCGCGGGAAAACAACACTTCTTCTTCAGCGGCGTTATCTTCAAAATACCTCTTTACGACCTCGCCTATATATTTTGCGTTTGAGTGCTTCACGACCGTAATAAATACCTTTGTGGGCCTTGCCATGTACTTTTCTTTAACCATGCCCGCGTTGGTAGAGTAAGACTCGAAGGTGGAGCGTTCAAAATATCCCTCTTCAACCTGCGCCATAAAGCTGTCGTAGGCCGCCTTCTGGTTCGGGTATTTTGTGTTCCAGCTCATGCCGCGGTAGAGCTTTTCGTCGGACTTCATCGGCTCTATGCGCTTTAACAGCCGCCCGAAGTGGTACGCCTTGTCGCTCGTCGTATGGTTTTTTATGTAGTCGGAATCCCGCGTCCACTCAATGAGCGCGTCGCGCTGGTGGTAGGGACTTCTGCCATCGCCGTAAAAATTTTCCGGGAGCGGCTTGTTTATCACGTCCACAATATCCTTTGAGGAATAGGGCTTCGTGCCGTTCGGGTCGGTGAATACGAGCTTGTCGCCCTCCCACCTGGCAAGCCCTTTCATCTTTTCCGAAATATCCGCTTTCAAGCTTTCAGACGCCCCGCGGATTTCGCTTTCCAGATTTTCGTTTATCGAGGGCATGTCCTTCGGCTCCGCAAAATGGCCTTCCTCTATCGCGCCGCATTTCACGGCCTCGCCGCGCGAAACGTCGCGCAAGCCCATTCCAGAGTTGAAGTCAAAGGGCGGATAGGGATTTCCGAAGCGCGATATTTTCGCCCATACGGGGTCGTTGACCTCGGCAATCATCTTTCCGCCGTAAAGCCTGCCGCCCGCCGCCGTCCAGCGGCTCTTCCAGTCGCGCGGCCGGCGCGCCTGCCGCACGCGTATAAGCTCGTAGCAGGGATAGATGTCGAGGTCTTCCTGCGCCTCGGCGTGGCGGGCGTAGCCCTGCGCCATTTCAAGGTTTGTGCGCAGAATCAAGTCCTGACGGCGGAAGGTGTTTAAGTCCCTTATCGAGCCCGCCGTGCCGTCGGCGGGCTTGTAGCCCGCAGAGTCGAGGGCCTTCTGAATCGCAAGCCGCGCGTCCGACATGGAGAGCTTCCCCTTTGCGAAGGCGGCGCAGGCGCGCTGCATGGCGCTTACGACCTTCGCGTTGTCCACGGTGGCAGACCAAAAGGCGCGCTCCCGTATCTGATAAGAGAGCTGCTGCATTTCGCGCGTCGTAAGGTCCGTTGCGATTGCCTGCTTGCGCTCTATATATGCGCCGACTGTGCGGTCGTAGGGCATTTTACAGTCCGTTAAAATCGTTCCGGCTCGGCACTCCCGGCGCGGGGCGGACAAGCCGGCAGCCGCTCAACTTCTGGGCGGTCTGCTTCAAGTCCGGATTGTCCGGCGCGGACACGTCGAAGTTCCCCGCGGCAATCTTGTCCAGAAGTTCGAGGGCCTTTAAATTCGCGGTCTTTTCGTCGTCTTTCAGCTCGAGGCTCAGGCGCGGCTTCGCCACGGCTACGACGAGCGCGAAGGCGTCGCGCTCCAGTTCCGGCGGTATCAGGCCGGCGTCCTTGTCGAGCGAGTACCCGCCCGCCGCTATCGCGCCGCGGATTTTATCGACCACGACGCGCACGGCTTCCGGCAGCGGATTCTCCTGCCCGTCGCCGAGGGCCTTCGTCCTCATGGCGTCCACCAGCTTGCCGGCCTGGTAGGCCGCCAGCTTGTCCTCCGTAATTCTTATCCAGCTCATGCGGCCTCCCTGCCGCCTGAAACGGTCTTGAAGTTGTCTTGCAACGCCCCTGCAAGCGCGTCGCAGGCCACGAGCATTTCGCTTTTTACGGGGCGGATTCTGCCGCCCGTGCCTGCCGAATATTTAAAGGGCACTTCGACCTTTGCAAAGTCCGAGAATATCTCCCGGCAGATATCGCTGCCGTCGCAGGATAGAAGCCATTTGCCTTTTATACTATAAAGGGCATTGCGCAACATTTCCATGTCGGCGGGCTCCCAGGCGTCGTATATGTCGCTGTCGCCCGTGCAATACGGCGGGTCGAAATAAACAAATGCCGACTCCTTATCGTAAAAATTAACGACTTCCTGCCAGTCGCGCTTTTCAATGTACACGCCGCTCAGGCGTTCGTGCAATTCCCTGATGGCCGATATGTGCTTTACCTTGTCAAAGCCGCGATAACTGCGCGCATCGCGCGCGTAGCAGCGTCCGAATCCGCTGAACGAGGAGACTTTAAGCAAGTACCAGCGGGCGACTTTTTGGAGCTCGGTTAACCCCTTATTTTCCCTCAAACGCTTGAAAATTTCAACTGAATGTAAATGCCATTCCATCTCGGAAAGCAGCGCATCCAGATGTTCGCGCACGTAAAGGTAAAAGCCGGACACTTCGTCATTGAGGTCGTTTATCACTTCGACTTTGGCACGGTCTTTGGCCAAAAACACGGCCAGCCCTCCGGCAAAGGGTTCTATGTAGGTGTCATGCTGCGGAATCACGGGCAGGATATATTTCAGCATCCGCCTCTTTCCGCCCGAATATGGGAAAACTGGATTCATAGAAAATATAAAAGGAAGAATGCCGCGCGGGGCGGGCTTAAAAACCCGCCGCCGCGCGACTGTTGGTTAGGAATTGGAAACGGTGATGCTCTTGCAGGCCCCGACGCCCGTCTGGGCGATAAGGCTGTAATGCGCCACGGTGATGTTCTTTGTATAGCCCTTGTCTTCGACAAAGGTGCTGTATCCCTCGCCGAGGTGGAACCTCTTAAACGTGGAGGGGTCGTCAACATCGACGCCGGCATGCCCGTTGAAGGCGAACACGACGCTGGGCGAAACTATGTTGCCCTTTTTGGCGGAGCCGTCGGAAGTGTCCGTGTACTCGTAGCGGTCTTTGGAGACGCGCAGCTCGTCTATGCCGAGGAACTGCGCAAGCTCCGCGGGCGTAAGCCTTGCGCTGGCGCCTTCGCCCGGAGCCTCGGAAGCGACCATCGCCGCATACCGGTACGCCCAGGCCTGCTCGCCGCAAAGAATGCGGTTTGCGTGCATGCCGCAGGCGTCTGCGACGGACTTCACAAGCTCCATGAGGTCGCCGTCTGGCGTGCTCTTGCCGCTTCCGCTTGCCATCCACTTCTTGGCGGAATTGGCTGCGGCCTTCACGAGCATGGAGGCGGCGCGGGCGAGCTCGTTTCGCACAAGGCGCTTTTTGAGCCGCTCGACGGCGCGCTGTTCGTAGTTTGCGGAGATTTCGTCGCTGTCAAGCACCATCGTGAGCCCGCGGTGGACGAGCTTTGCCTGCACGATTTTCCCGCTCGAGTGCACGATTTTGAAGGAGCCGTACACGGCGCGCTCGTCGTCGGCGTCTATCACGTAGTCGCCCTTGCCGAACTGCGCGAATTCAAACCTCTTGGCCGGAACCGGCACGGGGGGCGCAATGAAGTCGAGGGCGGCGTCAAGCTCCGGCACTTTGTAGCCGGCCGCGTAGCCGGTCAATTCTTGGGAAAATGCCGACGAATTGTACGCGGCGGAATTTGCGATTATGATTTTGCTCATCTGTCTTTTCCTTTCGTTGATTGTCAGGGCTTATCCGGCGACGGCCGCCACCGTGTCGGGAGTCGGCGCGCGGTGCGCTATCTCGACGACGTTGCCGTCGGCATACGCGCTTGTTAGCGCAATCCCCACAAACACGACGTTTTGCGCGGAGGACGTCGCCGCAGGATACGCCGCAACCTTGCCGGAGGCCGCGAGGCATACCTTCGCCCCCGCCGCGATCGCGCCGGCGGCAACGGCTTCGACAGTGTGGTTTGCAACGCCCAGGAGCGCGACAGCCACATTGTCGCCGCCTGATACGTCGTCCAGAACGACGCCGATGGCGTCGGAATCCGCCGCGGAGCACGCCGCGACCTTTGACGCGTCCGAGGCGTCAAGCTTTACTACCGTCCCCCTTGCCATGTCGGCCGAGGCGGTCTTAGTGATGTTGTTTTTGTGGTTTTCCATATTTTTTTCAGGTTAAACGTTGGAGGGGTAGGCCGCGCCGTAGAGCTCGGCGTTTTCGCTTTTGGCGAGGTTCCATGCGGAGTTGTAGTCCATTCCGGAAGCCTGCTTCGCTTCGACAATCGCCGCGAATTTCGCCTGCGCGTCCTGCCGGCTCTTGGCGCGCTCCTTTTCGCCCTTTTCAATGCCGTCCGTCTTGGATTCGGTCTTTACGGCATTGGGGGCGTCGGCGATTTTCTTTTCCTCCGCCTCGAAGTCCTCGGCGTTTGCAAGTATCGCCTCCGCGCTCGAACGCTGGAACTCGGCAATCTTTCCGGCCCGCACGGCGTTTGCCACAACGAGCTTCGCGCGCGCCGCCTGCGAGGCCCGCAGAGCGTCCCGGCTGTTTGCAAGGGCGGTCTTCGCCTCGCCGAGCTCCTTTTCCTTTTCGGCCGCCTCGCTCTTGGCTGCGGCCGCGTCGTTTTCGAGCGTCGCCCTGTCGGAGAGCGCCTTCTTTATGCGCTCAAGCACGTCCGCGGGCGCGTCGTCGGCCTTGTCTATTATCTTTTGGGCCTCCTCGTCGGTGTAGCCCAAAAGCGAGAGTATTTCTTTGTCCATATACGGTTCCTTTGGTTGGTTGTTTTCAGAATTGATAATAGGCGCATGGTTTACAAAAGAGGTGCGGCCTATATTCGGCCGCCGCGTAAGGCCGACGGATATCAGCCGCTTCGGCCGCACAATTTCGGCGCTCAAATAGTCCGCGTTCCAGCGCGGCGATATTTGCAGGCTTTTCGGCAGCGTCTCGAACCCCGGCAGCCATTCGATGTCCGCATATATGCCGTCGGCGCGGATTTCCAAATCGCGCACGCGGCCGTAGGGCGTCTTGTCCACGACCTTCGGGACCTCCTCGCCGTCCTCCTCGTCCGGGTGCTCGTAGTGCACCGGGCACGGGTTTTCGAGTTCGTTTTTCACCCTCGCCCAAACTTCGGCCATGTTCCGTTTCAGCCTCTCCGCCGCCGCGGCGTCCACGCGCTGGACGATATTGCCGTTCTTCCAGTCGCCAAACGGCGCAATCAGGTACTTGCCCGACGCCTCCCCAGAATGCTCAAACGCCATGCCGTTGCAAAAGGCGCAAGGTGCGCCCGCCATTGAAGGGGCAGGCCCCTTACGCGATTGCTTCGCAATGTCGCTATCCTCGTCGCCTTTCGCCATGCCATTGCAGAACGATTCTTTGGCATTGCAGAATCGTTTTTGCGCGCGTTTGGATAGATTGCCCGCCTTAGGGGTTTTGCGCCCGAAAAACGCCAAAATTGAGCCGCCTTTATTTCCGCTAAACATCGAGAGCCTCCCTTTTCAAAATTTTCTGCAACTCGGACGCCTCGTTTTCGCCGCCAATGAGGCCCAAAATATCGCCGTTCAATTTTTCAAGGGCGGCGGCGTATTCCCCCGCGTCCGTTATTCTTTCAAGCTCGGCAAGACGCCTGCGCAGCGGCTCGATGTCCTTGCCCTTCGCGGCGGCGAGCCCGTCGAGCATTTTTGACAAATCCGCCTCCGACGCCTCCGCCGAATTTCCGAATGCGGAAAGCGGCTCCCCCTGCGCTTCGGTTCCGGCGGCCGCCTGCGGGACGCTCAACTCCACCGTCTCCTCACCCGGCTCCGGCTCGCGCAGTTCGAGGGCCTCGTACAGCTCGCGCTTTGCTACATTGCAGCCGAGCTCCGCGGCCCCCTTGTAAACGCTTATCTGGTTCAACTTGTCCTTGCGGTTCTTGCGCGTAAGCTGCAAATACGCCGCAGGCTTTACGCCCCTGCCAAATTTCCATTCGAGCGCGGGCAAACTGAGGTAGTGGGCGAGAGTTTCCTCCACAAGCGCGCAGTCGGCGTCCTCCAAAATTTCGCTTTCCTCGGCTTGCAGGCTCGCGCCCGCGGCATTGTCGGCCGACAGCGTAGACAGGTCGCTTCCGCGCCAGATTAGCGCGATGTACCTGTCCATCGCGTCGGAAAGCGTCTTGAACGGCTCGCCCGTGCCGGCGGGCTGTTTCAGGTCAAAATTTTCGCCGGCGGCAATCACCATGCCGCAGCCGTTTACAAGGTTTGCAAGCGTGTGCTCGGCGGATTCCCATTCCGGCGTGTTGGGCTTGGCGTTTGCGGCGTATACGGGCGTGGGCATGCCGAAGCGGCTCGAATACGCGGCCCAGTCGGCCTGCGCAAAGCGTTTTACAATGTAGCAAACGGCGGTCGCCTCCATCAGCGGGGAGTCGTACACGCTCACCATCCAGCCGTTCGGCTCCAAGTCCTCCCCCTCATTGTCGAAGCTCGACTTTTTAAAGCGCAGGTACCCTTGCGTATTTTCAAAAAACCACAACGGCACGTGGCGCACCTCCGCCGACAGCGACGGCGCGCGGCTCGTGTCCCAGATTATTTCCGAGACCGCGTATTTGTTTTCGAGCGCGGAAAGTATGTTTTCGACGAGCATGGACATCGAGCCGCGCTTGTTTGCGTCCTCGGCGGACGTCACCTTTATATTGTTGTAAAAATCCTCCAAGAATGCGGCGTGCTCTTTCGAGGCGGCCTCGTCTTCGCCCATTTCGACGATAGTCCACGCAAGCCTGCTTGTTGCGCGCTTGCGCTTTTGCACGCACGCCTGCACCACGGCGTCGCGGCGGCGGATTGCGGCATAAATTTTGGCCGCGTCCGACAAGTAGCCGCAGTTGAAGTTGTCCATCGCCGCGGTGATTCTCTGCGGCGTGAGATTCTTTAACGGGTTGTACCGCATGCGCGCCTCGTCGCGTATGCGCACCATTCCGATGTGGCTTGACTCTGTAATATTCGTGCTCACCAGATAAACCTTTCGCTTCTTTCAAGTACAATGGGCTCGATGTAAGACTCCCCGCCGCCGCTTCCGGCCGCCTCCACGGCGAGGGCCAACGCCCAGAAGCGGTCGCAATGGCCGTTTTCGTTGCGTGCCGCGTCAAAACGTATCGCGCCTCCCGCGCCGACGGTCTTTTTAACCCCGCGTATGTCCGCGCGGATTTCCCGCGTGTCGGGAATTCGGATAGTTTTATCCTCAAATTTCGCCCGCAAGGGATACGCCATCTTTTCCTTCGATTGTGCCGTAAACTGCACCCCTTCCACGCGGTACTTGCCATAACGCTCTTGCGCGCGCTCGGCAAACTGGCGGCCCAGCCCCGTCTGGTCTATGCAGCAGCGGCGCATTTTAGGCAGGCTTAAAAGCGGATAAAGTATCGCTTCCTGTGCGGAAAACGGCATCTTGCGCAGAACCTCCACGCGCCGCGTAAAGAGCATTCCGGCGAGTTTTTCGACTACCCAAATCACCGTGAGGTCGTTGTCCCGGCCCACGTCGACGCCGATATACAAGTAGCCCGCGCAGTTTTCGATGTCCGTTTCCCAGACCTCTCCGAAGCGGTAAAAACACCCTTCCGAAATGTCCGCCGAAATAAAGACGCTCGCGTCGTCCGCAGGCACGCACATGTATTCCTGCAAGAAACTTTCCTCGTCGGCGCATTTGCTCTTTACGTCGTCAAAGTACTCGGCCTCGTCCATATCGAGGCGCGGGTCTCCGTCAGCAAGCTTTGATTGCAATTTCGTCAGGAAGCCCTGATTTAAAGCGTCTTCAAGCGTGACGCGGTGCAGGCTTATCTTTTTGGGATTGCCGTTAAATTTGGCTTCCTGGACAAGCCTATTAAAAAAATTGTCCGCTCCCCTGTGCGTGGAAATTATCGCCATTTGGCCGCCCCACGTTATGCCGGGGTAGGCTATCGCGTAGAGCTTAATCGGGGCAGGATGAAGCGCGAACTCGTCCAGAACGCGCGTTCCGCGCTTTCCCGCCTGCGCGTCGGGATTGGACGACATTGAGTGAATTGTCGTTCCATTGCGAAATTTAAGCTCAAATGAGGTGTACGGCTTGCCACCGTCGTCTTTGTAAATGCCCTCGCCGAGGGCGGACGCGGCGATGTCGAGTATGTCGCCGAACTTTTTGCAGTCCTCCAGAAAGAGACGCGCCTGCAGCTCGTCGCGGCTCGAAACCCAAGTGTCAAGCCGCGCGCCGTCGACTGCCGCCTGCCGCACGAGGTCATAGGCGGTCGCCCACGAAAAGCCAATCTGGCGGCTCTTCTCAACAAGCTTTATGCGCGACCTGTCGCGCACCCACGCCGCCTGGTACGGCAGCATGAGCGCGTCTATATTTTCAAGCGCGCACTTGGCCTTTCCTGTGAGTTTCTTCGCCATTACAAAAGCTTTATTTTCTCTTCGATTTCCCTGAGCGTGTTTTCACTCAAGCCGCGCTTTGAAATTGCCTTCGCAAGCTCCGCCTTCGCCGCCTCGCGCTCCTTTTCCCTGCGCTCCCACTCGGCCGCGCGGCGTTCGTATTCGCGCAGCTTAGCCTTGAGCTCCTGCCGCCGCTGTTCGCTCGCCTGCAAGGTGGCCACAGCCTGCGCCATCTTTGATATGTTGTATTCGCCGCTTGCGATTTCGTCCGAAATGTCCTGCAAAATCTGCGCCGCCGCCGCGTCGGCGATGTCCTCCGACATACCCTTAAACTCCTGTATGCGCATGTGGTATTCCTTCGCGCGGGCGAGGCGTTCGAGGTGCTTCGCAAACGTCCCCTGCGCGAACCTCCCCGCGGCGGAGAGCGAAAGCTCTATGCCGAGCTTCCCGGCCTCCTCGCGCATGCGCCTCAGCGTAAGGTCCGGCACGGCCGCGAGCCTCTCGCAGAAAGCGTGCAGGTCCTCGGCCGAAAGCGACGCCTCGACTGTCCCCCTCCGCGCCATCAGCAGTTCGCCTCCAAATATTCGACGCCCGCCGCCGTGAGCTTGTAGTGCTTTTTCCCGGAGGAAAGGAACGCCCGCTCGCGCCGCACAAAGCCCTTTTCAATGAGGTATTCAAGTTCGCGCTCCATTTCGGCGGCGTCCGTACCGGAAAACCCGCCGCATTGAAGGCCGACCAAAATGGTCTTGTCGTGCACGGGTATTCCGACTTGCAGCTGCCTTAGTATGTTTTCGCGGTAAAATTCTTTCTGCTCAGCGGTCATTTCGCAAGGTCTCCCATATTCTGTCGATTTTCGCTTCAAGCGAGTAGAGCTGCTGCGTGCGGTGCTCGTTTGCGGACTTCAAAGCGGCAACGTCTTCGGAGAGTTTGCTCACGCTTTCATAAAGGGCTTTCCGGCTTGCCGCCGAGTGCCCGCTCATGGCCGAGAGCCTCTCGTTCATCTCACGGTCGAGCTTCTCGTGCGCGTCGAGGTTCGCCTTGCAGAGCTTGTCGCATTCGGTGACGTGGCGGTACTTCTCCGTGTCCGGAGGAATCTTTTTAACAGAACCTTTGATGTAGAAAATCGTGGCGGCCGCAGCCGCTATGAATATCATGGCATTTGACAGCCACGTCGCGTCCACGCCCGCAAACGAGGCCATTACCGCCATTCCGCTCAAAGTCTCTTTCATTAAAATTTGATAATAAGTTTAAAAATTTTCAGCCCGCGCCGCCCCGCCTCGAATGCGAGGCGCGCGCGGCATTTCAAAAACTGCCAAAGCCTGCGCATCAGAAGAACGCAATGGCCTGTTTGACTAACCCTATGCAGAAGGGAATCAGCCCGACATCTCCCAAGAGATAGTCGCCCAAAGAAGTGAGGGCCACGCCGACGGCAACGCCTATCGCCGTGCCCTTCGCTTTCAGCCAGGAGCCCACGGCCTGCTTGCCGCTCTGCGCAACGGAGTTTTCGCCGGACATCTTATTTGCCCTCCGCCGCCGTTGCGCCGGCGTCAGCCGCATTTGTTTGAGATGCTTCATTGCCGCCTTCGGCCTTCGCCGTTATGCCCTCCGCGGTCGCCGTAATATCGAGCGACACTTTCGAGGCGTTTATCATCGCCGCGTAGCTTGCCGCGTTCGCCGCGCCGCTTTCGGAATTTATCGAACCCGCCAGCACGTCAAATGCCCCCACGCCGTATATGCCCGCAGACGGCTGTACGCCAACCGCCCAGCCCGACGCGTGCAGCATATTGTCCTTCTCCTGTATGGACTGCGCCGCAATCGCAAACGCGCTTTCGTCAGATTCCGTCACCTTGACGATATTTCCTTCCGCGTCGTACTCCGTGACAGTCGTGGATGCGCAACCCGCGCACATGGCGGCCAGCGCACCGCAGGCGGCAAGGCCCGCAAGAGACAGCCCGCCGCGCCGCCCGTAAAGCGTCTGCGGCAAAACGAGAGCGGCAATCAGGCATACCGCCGTCAGAATTAGAAACAGTGTTAACATAGTTTTTCCTTTGGTTTGGGTTAAGAGATTTTGCGACGACTCACTACAACCGACGTGCGGCCGCGGCGCGTGGAAATGGAGCCCTCGGCGTTGCCGCGCCCCGCCTTCGGGCAATAACTTTCTCTTCCGCCTTTGCGGCGCGGCGCAGGCGGCATATCCCGGCCTGCAAAATCGCCGGGCGCGCAGGTTATAAAATCATTGGATGCGGCCTCCAACTCCGAGAGGCACTCCTTGACGAGTGCTGCGATTGCGTCGATTTCGGCCAAGATAGGCATGACGGCCCTACGCAATTCGTCGCCCACTACGCGCGCGACTTCCCCGGCAAGTTCTTTGTTAAATTGACACCCGGCGGAAGCGGCGGCAGAGGGGGATGACGCCTCCTTGCCGCCGACCGCGCGGGCGGGCGCTTTGGGTTTTACAGGCGTAGAAACGCCTCCACGGACGACGTGCGCGCCGCTGCCGCCCGACAACACAGCGTATGAAGAAAGTTGCGCGCGGATTTCGCGCAAGAGCTTTTCGGAAACGTCAAACCGCACGCCGCCGAGGTAGAGATAAAATTCTCCGTTTGCGATTGCCGACTCTATCTGCCCGGCAAGCGCGGCAAGCTCTGAACAAGGCACGCTGAACCGCCGCACGACGCCGCCGAGCGTCCAAAATTTGATTGAAATATATTCGGAATTTACGCGGGCAATTTTATATGCGTAAACCGCCTCAGCGCATCCGAGATTGCCGCTTTTTAGTTGACTGTCCTGCGCCGTCTTTTGCATAACGGCGCTAGATTAACAGTATCTTCAAAACCGATAAAATTTAGCGCGCACTGTGCGCGTTGTGTTCACGGAAAATTCAAAATCCGCCGTTTTTTAGCCGAATTTGGGCGCAAAAAAACCCGCTTTCAGAAAGAAAGCGGGCTGTAGATAGACGAAAAATATTAAATGCTATTTTATGCTCATCAGAATATATTCCTTGTACCTGCGCTTGCCGCCTTCAAGTTTTTCATACTCCGCAATTCCGCTTCCAATAATAGATTCCTTTGAAGCTAGTTTTTTTAAATCAATTTTTGATGATATTTTTAGCTTTATCCTTTTGGGAGATAAAGATGGTATTATAGCAGACCAGCCAGATTCAGTCTTATCCCTGTCTAAAGCTCTTATGAAAACTTCTATATTGCTAAATTCAAGTATATCAAGATCAGGTTCTATTTTTACTTCTTTTGGGAGTACTCCAATTTCTGAACCATTTACAACAAGTGCTTCATCGTTGTTTAAAACAATATTTCCATTATCATTTTCTATAGGCGCAAACAATTTTAATGCGGCATTTTGAAGGTTTTTAGAAGATTTTTTTGGTTTTGATTTTACAGATGTTTCGACAATTTTTAATAACTGATCTGGTTGCATACCTAGTGCCTCGCTACCTATTGACAAAAATCCACTGTTGTTTATTTCAATATGTACAGGATTGTTTGATTCTTTACTACACGACTGAAATAATAGATTTAACGCCACTAGCATTATGAGGCATGTTACGACCTTGTCGTTCATAATTTTATCTATCTTTAGATTCTTTCTTATTCTGTCAATTTGTTTTTCCATTTCTTCTTTGCTTCCAAAAAAGAATCGAATAAGAACATCCTCTGTCCAACTGCCTTCTTCTAGTTTTTTAACAAAGATAGTTGCATTCTTTAACCTCAATCCTTTTGCAGATTTTACATACAACAATTTATTAATAACATCAGATGTTGCATTCGCCATTGGATCAAGCGCAGAAAGTGCATCTATAACCTCGTGCACAGTAAACTTTCGCTGCGTTTCATATTTTAAATTAAATGAGATATCAACAAACGCACGTCCATTAGAATAGTTAATTATTACATCGTTCATGTTTATTCTTTCCTCCTGATGTTCGCTTTAAATTGTTTTTCTGTGTTTCCTCCAAACAGCTTAAAGGATTCACATTCTTAAGCAGTTCACAGTGTGAGCTGTTTGATATATTTGTTCCAGGTTGGTAGTCTTACGCGACGCTATTGCTTATTTTGTTTAGCACCATTCGCATTATTTTGGCTTTTAGTATTTGATTGGGAGGCTGTTTGTTTTTCATCTCTTTTGCTGCTTAAAATAATCCTCGATTGCTTTTCAATTTCAGATTTTAGCGCATATGGCGGCTCTCGGCTATTCTTAAGACAGACTTTTTTCTCATTATTTTTGTTCATAGCTTACAATGCGTTCATGATTAACCCGATTGTGAATGACAGCATAGCGAAGCCAAATGCACAATCGCGTAAAGTTTTTGAAATACTCGCTATTTTTATGGCTTTGATTGCATGTTCTGCCGCAGTTTTGCTTCGCTTGTTTATGACATCATAGGCATAATCCGCATATTTTTTATATAAAAGGCACGACAAGAATTCGCAGAGAATTGCTACAGAAAACAGTACGGAAGAAAAAATTATCAATGTCGATGCCTCTACAAAAGATTGATATATAATTGACCCAGACCAAGAAATGGTTACAATGAGTCGTGTTTGGTCTATATCATTTTTGTCTGCTAAGGACTGAATTTTATCATTAATTTCGTTAAAATTCTCGTCAGTAGTGTCCATTGTTGTTCGGCGTATCTTTGTTTCCAGAGCAAATTGCTCACGCGTGAGCAATTTGGTTTGTTGATATTTAATTAGTTATAAAATTGGGTTTTTGTTTTTTTGTAATTTCCGTTGCACGCTATATTGCTGTTAAAATTTTTTATCTCTGAGGATTTTTTCAATATTTGAAAGCCGCTTGTCGAACATTGCAGAAAATTCGCTTAACGATTCTGAAATCTCATTTTTCAACGCCATCAGCTTTTCAAAGTCTTCACGGATTTTGACAGTTTCAGCATCTCTAATCGAATAGTTTTTTTTGGTTTCATTAGGTAGTGTTAGGTTGTCATTAGTCAAAACGGAAACAGGGATTTTAAAATAATTCGATATAGCCAACATAATCTTAGGCGATGGTGTCGATTTAGCATTTCTCCATTTTGCAACCGCTGCTTGGCTTACATTTAACGCTTTTCCTAATGAAATTTGAGTATGTCCATTTTCGGTCATTAATTGAGATATTTTTTCGCTGAAACTCTGCATAATAAGAAAATTTTTCGATGTGGTTGTAAAAAGTAGTTGACTTGTTAAAACTTTTTACTACTTTCGACAACCATAATGAACGCTACTGAAAGTAAACGCAATAAAAAAGGCCGTCCGAAAGGCTCTGCTGTTAAATTTCCGGGGATAGGCGAAGACGCAAAAATTCTCGGAGTAAACCGCGTGACGTTATTCCGCACGCTTAGCGGCGCGCCGGGCTTCGACGGTTTAAAAACTCTCCGCCGCCGCTACGACGAACTCTTGGCAACAAAACCCCGCGCGGTACGCGAATACATAAACGCAAACAAAGCATGGAAAACGGATGCTGAAGTTTTACATCACGCAATAGGCGAGTTGGGGAAAGCTTTTAACGTCACAAAATAATCACGATGCGCAATTCCGGACAGCTCGAATTTCCCTTCTTTTCGCTCGACTTCGCCGATAGGGCGACGCTGTCGGTGCGCGAAGTCGCGGCAAAGCTCGGCTGTTCGGAGCGGCACATAAACGACCTCATAGACGAGGGCGCGATAGGCTGCATAAACCTCGCGCCAAACGGCCTGCGGGCCTACCGCAAAATTCCCATCGAAAGCTACCGGGACTTCATCCTGCGCAACTTTTCCGGCGACCTGCGCCGCAGCTTTCTGCGCACGCTGCCCCGCGACACCCTGAAACTCCTTCAAAACGACATAATCCAAATTCTGGCCGACAAGAACTGGCTCGACTGAAAATTTATGAAAAACCCACAACTTGAAAGACAATTAACCGTCGTTGAAACGTCGCTGCAAGAGCGTTTCAACGGCATATCCCCCGCCGAACTCTGCGCGGCGTTTGCGGACACGGAACGCAGGCGGTCAGACTGGCTCGTTTCCGCCGTGATGTTCGGGCTCAAGTGCGTAGCGGCCAAGCCCCAGGTTAAGCGCGGCGACTTTATGGATTTTATCTCAAAGGCAATAAAGGACAAGGACGGCAAAAGTTTATCGACCGCGCGCCGCTATATAGGGCTTGCGGGCAAGATTATGGCGCAGGTCGCCATGCCCGACGCCACAAACGAAATAGGCTCGCGCGTCGTCGAATATTTCAAGGGGGCGAAGGGCAGGAAGCCGAAGTTTGAGAGCGTACTGTCCACGGAGGAGAACATACGGGAAATCCTGAAATTCCTGCTGGACGGGCTTTCGCTGCACGGGCTTACCAAGATGCTGCAGGGGGCTGACGCGCGGTCCGCGCTCGAGGAGAAGTGCGCAAACCCGCCTCCGCGCGAGATTCCCGCCGGGGAGGCCGAGATTGTCCAGCTTTCTTTTGAGGACGAGCTGTTCGCGCCGATAGGCAGGATACAAAAGCTCATAAAGACCGATTCGTTCGCGGAGCTTCCAAAAGACAAGGCCCTTGAATTTGCCGACGCGCTCATAGCGGAAGGCATGGAGCTCAAGCGCAGGATAAACGGGGGCAAATAGCGATGGAAACGGGGCTGGCGACATCGAGGAGCTCTTGCAATGCGTGGTGGGCCCTCCGCGATTCGGAGCGCAGGCGCATAAGCGAGATGCTCAAATGTTTTGAAGAAATCGAGGCGTCCGGCGCCGTCGTCCGGGCCTGCAAGGAGGCCGCGGCCCGCCGCTCCCACCTTTCGGGCTTCAAGTGGAAGACGATTTACAATTCATACAGGGCGTGGAACGAAAACGGCCGCTCGTGGCTTGCCTGCACGCGGGAGTGGGCTGGACGCAAGTCCAGCCTTCCCCCGGAATTCGTGAATTTCGCGGTGCCGTTTCTGATGAAGGGCAACAGCGGCGACAACAAGCGCCAGCGCGTCAACGAGCTCAAGCGGATGTGGATTCGCAACGAGGAAATCCCCGGCTACGGCATACCGATGGAATGGTGGGGGGCGAACCGTCCGGGCGTGCCGTTTCCGAAGGCTTACGTTGAAAAGCGCACGTTCGACTTTCCCCCCGGATGGACGTACCGCAACCTCGTGAACCTCCTGCCGAAGCACAAGGCTGTTTGCGCCCTCGTCCGGCAAGGCTACCACGCCGCCCACGGCTATCTTCCGCAGGCGCATTTCGACCGCTCAAAGCTGCGCCCCCTGGAGCGCATAACATTTGACGACATACGCCTCGACGTGAAAGTGCGCGCGGAAGTCAACGGCAGAACGGAGCTTTGCTATGTGAACGCCATTTTCGCGCTCGACATCGCCACCGGAATGATACTGCCCGCCTTCTGCCTGAGCCCGCGCCTCAAGCGCGACGACGGCACGCACGTCGGGCTTTCCAGGAACGAGACTAAGGAAATAGTGCGGAGGATTCTTTCAATGCCCATTCCCGCGGACTACAAGACGACGCTCCTTTTTGAAAACGCCTCCGCCACCCTCGACGCGCGCGACCAGGAAATGCTTTCGGCCGTTTTGGCGGAACGAATAAACATCAGGCACACGGGCCTTGAACACCGCGCCCTCCTCGGCGACTGCGGCTTTGTGGAGCGCGGCGGCAAGCCGTGGATGAAGGGGCAGATAGAAGCCGCCTATAACCTTATAAGGACTATGTCAAACGGCCTTCCTATGGCGACCGGCAACACCTACGAAAGCAAGCCCGGAGACTTGGAGGACAAGTGCAAATACACGCTCCGAGTGCTGAGAGCCGCCAAGAAGGACGGCGTCAATCCTAACGGCCTCTGGTTCCCGAACATGACGGACGCGCAGCTCCACGAGGTTCTAAGCGAACTTGTGGACGCCGCAAATAACCGCCACGACCACAGCCTCCAGGGATTCGACACAATTACCGAATACCTCGACCCCGCTTCAAAACGCTACTATTCGCGCGAGGAGGTAAACTATCTCAACCCTGACATTGTGGACACGCTGCGCCCCGTGGTCTATCCTGAAAGCCCGCGCCAGCGTTTCAACAGGCTTTCCCGCGGGGTTCGCTTTGAGGCTCTTCCGCCCGCGGCCCTATACCCGCTGTTTCTGCGCAAGAGGGAAGCGACCGTCCGCAACGGCAGAATCGAAATGACCGACAAGAGCTTTTGCCAGGACAAGCTCATATATCCGCTTCCGGCGGAGGTCGCCGCAGGCGGGGCGTTCGAGCGCAAGACGTTTACCGCATGCGTCGATGACGACAGGGGCCGCATACACCTTTGGACGCTTGGGGAATCCCCCTCTTACGTGGGGAGCCTCAATCGCATAAAGCGCGCGGACATCTCCGACGAAAACGCGGTTCTCGCCGAAGCCGGGAGGGTTGGGCGCGAGCGCGAAGTCTTTTACGAGGCGGCCGCCCGCCTCAAACGCGACGAGGCGCGCGAGATTCTCGCGGGCAAGGCGTTTAACGCCGCCAGACTGCCGAGCCTTGAAAAAGAGGCGAAGTCGGACGAGTCGAAGGAGAAAATCCGGCTTTCCCAACGGCAGGAATCGCGCCGCGACCGCGCCCTGCGCGACGCGCAGGCGGAACGTTTCGCGCGACAGGCGGAGGTGGGGCGCAAACTGGAAGACGCCGACGACATTTTTTAACACACAGCGAAAGGAGAAAGAAATGGCAAAATCGTTAAACGAAATCGAGGGGCTAACCGCAAACTATCCCGAAGAGGTGAAGCAGGACGTGTTGGACCTGTACAAATACATGCTCGACAAATGCCAGGGCAACCGCAAGGTGCTTGCGGCCAACCTGCAAACGCTCGGCGTCGCCAAGAGCGACAACTACTTCTTCAAGCTCTTTTCGGGAGGCTGGATAGAGAAGGGCGTTTTTACGGCCTCTGTCGACACAATAAAGACGATGGCCAAAGCCGTGCGCGACGCGGAAATCGGCCGCCTAACAAGCGGCATCATACCCCATACGGAAACCGACATCGTGCGCCTTATGCGCAACGCCGTCGACGCCGTCCGCCAAAAGGACAACATCTGCAAATGGCTCTACGTCGTGGGCTCGACCGCGGCGCAGAAGTCCTACTCGGCGCGCTACTACGCCGCAAGCCGCCCCCAACGCGACACTTTCTACATGGAAAGCCCCGCTACGGCGAACCTCATGCCGCTTGCAAGCCGCATGTCGAAGTTCCTCGGCTGCCCGGAGAGCGTCGCCACATACCGCAAAGTTCAATGGGTTGAGGACAACGCCAAGCAAAACCACTGCTTTATAATAGACAACGCCCAGCGCATGTACGACCCGCGCCGGGGAATGACGCAGCCGACGTTCTCGTTTTTGCAAGCGGCGCAGGACATCACCAAGTGCGCGGTCGTGCTCATATTCGTCGACGAGGCGACGGGAGAAGGCGACAGCCTAAGCCGCGTAATGAACGGACGCAGCCGCGGATTCTTCGACCAGTTTATCGGGCGTTGCGGCGGCGAAGACCAGATTCTGCGCCTGCCCAACTTCAGCAGCGACCGCGACCTTCTGGCGTTTGCGCAGTCGGCAGGCTTCAAATCCGAGGCCGACAGACGGGCAATCCTGCCTTTCCTTAAATACCTCGACCGCCAGCGCGGACATATGCGCATCCCGCTGCGCACCTTGCAGGCGGCGGCGCGCTTTGCGGCCTCGCAAAACAGGGACGTTGAAGTGGCGGACTTTCTCGCGGAGCTTCCGCCGAGCCTGCCCGACACGCTCCTACTCAAAGCGGAAAACCTCAAAATGGCCCTGCCATGCGCATAATAAGGTTTTTGTATCTCCTCGCATTGCGGCTTTTGTGCCTGCCGGTCGCGGCGGCGTTTTATGTCGCGGGCGCGCTGTCGGAAAACGCCTCGGCAATGCTCATATCGCTAATAATAACCCTCGAATGCGCTAAGAATCCCGGCGAACTCGAAGAGGAAGCGGAGGACGGCCCGGCTTCAACCCTTAACCCGAAACAAAAGTGAGAAAATCATGGCAAAAGTGGATATTGAGATAGTCAAAAACGCGCTGCAACGCGCCGAGCTTGGCGCGCGCAAGGCGGCCCAAATCATAGAGGACATAACCTTTGAGGCGAGGGCCTGCAAAGACGCCCAAGAGGCCAAAGAGCCGCCGGTTAAAAAGCAGTTCGCGGTCTTTCTAAGCGACCCCGAAGGCGCGCTACGCTCGCCGCGCGGCCTTGTCGGCTGGGTTGCGCAAATTCCCGAGGACGACTTGCCGGAAGGCTTGGAGGAAAGGCTCTACGCCGCCGCGCGCGACTACAATCTCACGCCCAGAGGCCGCAGAATGCCGCTTAAAACGGTGGCTGAAGTATGCGAGTTCGGCAGCGCGAAAATCAACAAGGAGCACCGCCTCTGGATTCGCTCGAAGGAGCCCGTTCCCGTCATTCCCGTACTCAACAATATACCGAAGGAGGCTCTTTAATATGGCTAAAATCAAAAACGACGAGGAGTTCTTCGCAGTTATAGACTCGCTTGCGATAAGCGGCGCAAAGCTCGATACGCTTGAAGCGCGCCGTGAAGAGGAAAGAGTCACCTTGCTCGCCGAATGGGGCGAGAAAATCGACAAGATAAGAAAGCCGCACAACGCTGAATTTCGGCGCGCCAAATCATATGTGCTTGCCAACCGCGACAGGCTGCTCGGCAGGGCCCAGTCGGCCAAAACGAACGTGGCTTCTTGGGGATTTAAGGCCAATCCCGCGTCCGTTATTCCTGTTGTAAAGATTACGGACGCTGCGATGGTTGAGCAGCTTCTCGCGCTTCCCGAAAGGCGCGGCATGGAGTACCTGCACGCGACCTACAAGCTCGACAAGTCCAAAATCGCCGACGCAATCGGCAAGGGCGTGGGCTGGATAAAAAAGCTCTTCCATTTAACCCAGACAGAACAGTTCTTCGTCAATAAAATCAAAGACAAAACGGAAGGGGCGTAAAATGACCTGCAAAACCATTGAGAAACCCCGGAAGGCGCCGGCGCGGCGTTTTATCGCTTACAAAAAGCGGCCGCCCCAGCTTGCCAAATACAAGATTATATGGGGAAAGATATTCCAAAGATGGGGCTGGGCGGACAAGCCGGAGAAGGAAAAGAAGGACTTGCGTCACTCTATAAACGAAGACCTCTTTGGCGGGTACCGCAATCCGGGCGCTTTCAGTAATGAAGACTGGACTGTTATGTTCTTCGCGCTCGAATTGCTTTATAACGCCGGGATTCTTGTATGGTCAAAAGAAATGGCAGATTACGCCCGCGAAGAAGGCTTGCGCCGGGTATATACTTGGTGGATAAACCACGCGGGCCTCGATGTGGAAGGCATCAAAGAATACGGCGCGCCGGAGGAGTATATTGCCGCCATCGCCCGCGACCGCTTCGGCGGCATATCCGACTGGCGCATACTCGACTCCGAACGCTTGTGGCAGCTCTTTATTACAATCAAAAACCGCGTCAAAGCCGCCCAGAAGCGCGGAGTTTCCCTTTGGCATGGCTCCGATGCCGAATCTGAAACCTCCGAAAACTGCCCGTTCTGATGAGCACCCTCCACGACTACCTGCGCGCCCGCTTGCTCCAACAGGCGGGCGTTTTTGAGCCCGCAGAGCCCGCTCCAAGCCTCGACGAAATCGCCCGTATCCAGTCCTGTCCGCAGTTCGAGGAGTACCGCAAGAACCGCATGTTCATGGGCTACTTTCGCTACGGCTCTTTACAGTCCCAGATGGGCCGCGCAAAGTATGACAATATCGGCTCCATCGAAAAACGCCTCTTATTATATAGAGGCGACAAAAACCGCGAGCACCTCGTGGACATCGCAAACCTTGCAATGATAGAGTTTGTCACACACCCGGACTATCCTTTTCGCCCCTCCGACGACGGCGTCCACGCCGCGCGAAAAAAATGACATTGCAACTTCTTTTCAAAGCCCTTGCAATCCCGTTGCAGGGGCTATTTTTTTCAGCCCTGAGCAGGACCGTGGACTGGACACAGAAGCGCGGAACAGGGCGAAAACCTTTCCAAATCTTACTTCATTTGGGGGTATCGGCGCAAAAAGTTTCCAAACTCAAGCCCGGCCGCCAGCTCCGCCCCAAAGCCTTTAAATTCCCGTAATTTCCCATTATTTCCCGGTATTTCCCGTTTCCAATCTCTTCCTTCAAACATCAACGGAGTTCTAAGCGACTTGCAGCCTCCCTTGCAACTTCTCCGAACTCCACCACACATCCTTCTGAAAATCCCCAAAATACGGGATTTTTCAAATCTAACTTCATTTTCTCAAAATGAAATTTCACGATGCGGCTGACTTTCGCCGCAATTATTTTTCAGCCCGGGGAACCCGCCCGCTGCGGAAAATTTCAGAATAGAGTTCCCTGCTCCGCGATTCCGGAGGATTCGTCGGGGCGCAATTTTTTCAGAAAACTCTTGCGGTGTTCCGGAGTGGGGCCGAAGAGCATGAGCGACTGCAAGTGCGCCGCCGTGCCGTAGCCTTTATGCTTTTCAAATCCGAAGCGCGGATATTTTGGGGCGAGCGCCTCCATCAGCCTGTCGCGCGAAACCTTTGCCACCACCGACGCCGCCGCGACCGCAAGGCTCCGCGCATCGCCCTTCACGGCCGCCATGTGGGCGTACGGAAACTTTTTCATCTCCCTGCCGTCTATGATAACCTGCGCCTTTGAAATGTCGAGCGGGGACTCGCCGAAGAGGGTCGCCGCCGCGCCGGAGCGCGCCAGATTCAAACCGAGGCGCGCGTTCAGCGCGTCGGCGGCGCGCGCCATAGCGATTTGGGTTGCAACCAATATGTTGTGCTTTTCGATTTCCTCGACCTCCGCAAACGCCGCCTCGAAGTCGAGCAACCCCGCCGATTTCAGCTTTTCAAGCTCGCCGTAAACGGATTCCCGGGCCTCGTGCGAGAGCTGTTTCGAGTCGTTGAGAACCCGCAGGCCCGACAGCGCGGCTCCGGAAGAATAGAGACCCGCCGAGACCGCGACCGCCCCCGCGCACACGGGGCCTGCGAGCGCGCCGCGCCCTGCCTCGTCTATGCCCAAAATGAAGCTGCGCCCGCCGAGATACTCCCTGTCGAAGTCCGCAAGCAGAATTATCTTGGCGGCGTTGGCCATACTATTTGAGCTTTTCGAAATAGGGCAGCCTGTCTATCGGGACGTCGATTTTAATCGTCTGCCCGCCATTCCAGACCTTGCCGAGATCGTCTTTCCATTCGCCCGCGGGAAGCTTCACTTCGCGCGAATCTTCGGGCGTCACGACGGGCGCGACGAGGTATTTCGGCCCGAGCATAAACTGGTCTTTCGAGTTTTCAAAACCCTGGTTCGGGAATTCGTACTCCATATGGCGGACGATTGGTTCGCCCGTCTTGGCGGCGTTGTGCGCAAGTTCCAGAATATAGGGGCCGAACTGTTTGTGCAAGTCGGCGAATTTGCGGCAGATTTCGAGGTTCTTCTTGTCGAGTATGCGCCACGGGGCCACCGAGAACTGCATCATCGGCATGAGCGCGTGAATCTGGCAGGAGCGCAATATGAGCTTCTGGTCTATTTTTGAGGGGTCGATCGGAGTCATATCCGGATTCAGGAACGAGCGGAATTCCCCGCCGCCTATCATGTCCGGACAGGCATAAGGGTGCCCTAAGAGACCCGCGGCGAGCATGTCAGGTATGAGCTGGGTTATGCCCTCCCATGAATACGGCTTGTCTTGAAGCCTCTGCACGAGCGGTTGGAGGCCCATCTTCCAGCAGGCGCGGTACTCGTTGTACGGGAAGTCGAGCCCCATCTTTGCCCATGCCTCGCAGTAATCGGAGGGCGTCGCGCCCTCGAAGAAGTCGATTCCCTCCGAAACCGCGCCCTTGTCGCCGGCGTCGAACTTGAAGCCGTCCACGCCGTACTTTTCGCGCATCGCCGCAAGTTTGCCCTTCAAATGCCCGCGCGCTTTGGGGTTGGTGAGGTCGTAGCAGGCGCTTATGCCGTTCCACCACTCTACCATCGCGGGATCCTTTTTGCCCTTTTCTTTCAGGAGCAGCCCCGCCTTGTTGAGCTCGCGGAACTCGGGGGACGCGGGGGAGACGAACGGGCAAATCCAGAACATCACTTTAAAGCCCTTCGCGTGGAGCTTGTCCATCATCGCCTTGGGGTCTGGGAACTTGTCGGCGCGGAAGTCGAAATTTCCGTAATAATTCTGCCAGTTGTCGTCCACCATGAACACGCCGACGGGAAAACCGTTCTTTATGACGTTGTCGGCGTATTTCTCGACGTCCGCCTGGTTCTGGTTGTACATCAGCTCTATCCAGGTGTTGTACTGCGGCATCGAGAAGAACACGTCCTCGGGAATCGCGCCCGAGGGCTCGAAGTGGATTTTTGAGGCCGCAAGGTACGCGTCTTTCAAAGTCTTGCCGGCGGCGACGGGCTGGATTTTCTCAAAGTCGCTCGTTATCGTGATGACGCCGTTTTTGGCGGAAAACTTAAACGGCTTGTCGCTCCATACATACCTGCCCTTCGAGGAGACGAAAAGCGGGGCGGACTGGTTGGAATAGTTGCTCTTTGCGAGATCCTTTTCGGGGAAATTTTCGTAGGGCATTCGGGAGCCGAAGAATGTGGCGGCGCCCCACCACTTCTCGCCTTCGAGCGGGGATATGACCGACGTATAGGTTTCGGCGAGAACCGCCGAGGCGAACATCGCCGCCGAGAGAGTCAAAAGGGATTTGGTTTTCATGATGTATGTCGCGTTATTTGATTTTTTCGAAGTACGGGAGGCGCTCTATGGGAGCCTCCACCTTGATTTTCGCGGGGCCTTTTACGACATTTCCGAGGTCGTCCTTCCACTCGCCCGCCGGCAGCGTGACCTCGCGCTCGCCGGCTTCGGAGAGCACGGGGGCGACGAGGTATTTGGGGCCGAGCATAAACTGGTCTTTGACTTCCTCGAAACCCTGGTTCGGGAACTCGTATTCCATGTAGCGGACGATGGGTTCGCCCGTCTTCGAGGCGTGCCGCGCGAGCTCCAGAATGTACGGGCCGAACTTCTTGTGCAGGTCGGCGAACTTGCGGCAGATTTCCATGTTTTCCTTGGAGAGAACCCTCCACGGCGCGACGGAGAACTGCATCATGGGCATCAGCGCGTGCGCCTGGCAGGAGCGCACTATGAGCTTTTCGTCGATCTCCGCCCCGGGCTGGAATGAAATGTAGTCTCCGCCGCCAATCATGTCAGGGCAGGTATACGGATACCCCGCGAGCCCCGCGGCGAGCATGTCGGGAATTATCCGGCACAGATCCTTCCACGTGTGGAGTTTGTCTTGAAGCCTCAGGACTACGGGCTGCCCCGCCATTCCCGCATTGGCGCGAAATTCGTTATAGGGGAAGTCCAGCGCGAACTTCGACCATTCGCGGGTGTAGTCCGCCGGAATTTGGCCGGGCTTGTGGAATTTGAAGTCGCCTACCACGAATTTGGTGTCGCCCGCGTCGAATTTGAAGCCGTCCATGCCGTACTTCTTCTGCATGCCGCGCAAGACCTCTTTCAGCGCGTCCGCAGACTTGGGGTTGGTGAGGTCGTATGCGGCGCTGTACCCGCTCCACCAGTGGAGAATGGCGGGCGAATTGCGCGAATTGCGCATTGCGAGCAACCCCTTCTTTTTGAGGTCGCGGAATTCGGCGGAGTCGGGGGCGACGAACGGCGCGACCCACAGAATCGTCTTGAAGCCCATTGAGTTTATCTTGTCGAACATCGCCTTGGGGTCGGAGAACGCCTCGGGGCGGAACTCGTAATTGCCCTGGTATTTCTGCCAGCCGCCGTCTATCATGAATACGCCTATCGGGAATCCGTTTTTGACGATGTCGTCGGCGTATTTTTCGATGCCCTTCTGGTTCTGGTCGCGTTGGAGTTCTATCCAAGTGTTGTACTGGGGCGCGGAAAAGAAAATCTCCGGAGGAATGGTTCCCGACGGCGGGAAATGTTTTTTGGCCGCCGCGAGAAACGCCTCTTTGAGCGTTTTTCCCGCCTCCACCGGTTTGAGCTCGGCGAAGTCGGAAATTATGGTCAGCTCCCCGTTTTTGGCGGAAAATTTGAACGGCTTGTCGCTCCAAATATACCTGCCTTTCGAGGACACGAAGAACGGGTCGGCCTGGTTGGAATAGTTGGAGGAAGCTATGTCTTTTTCGGCGAAATCGCCGTAGGGCATACTCTGCCCGAAGAAATTCGCCGCCCCCCACCATTTTTCGCCGTCGAGGGGTTTTATTTTCGATATGTAAGGCTGGGCGAAAGCCGAAGCCGCAAAAGTCGCGGACGCGAGCGCCGCCATAATTTTAATTGTGGAGTTCGTCATAGTTCGAATCGTCATTTTTTAGCTTCCTCGACCGCCTCCGCGGCCGTCTTAAAGTGGAGTTTGGCAAACCTTTTGAGCGCGTCGGCGCCGAACTTTCTCACGATTTCCGCGGCCTGCTCGCGGACACCCGCGCCGGAGCCCTTCAAAAGCCGCGCGCCGAACTCGTCGGAGAGTTTGCGCATCTGGTATATATAAGTGGCGCGGGCGATGATTGACGCCGCCGCGACCACGGGATCCTCCTCGGCTTTCGTCCGCATTTTAAGCTCGAAACCAGGCACGGACAGCTGCCTCTGCACGAGCGGCTGCTTCGTAAACTGGTCGAGCATTCCCCACGGCACATGGCGCTCCGCGAGCGCGCTCTTTATCGCCTGCGCGTGCATCCACGCCAGCAGCTTGTTGAGGTTGCGCCCGAATTTTATATAGAGGGCGTTGTACTTTTCCATGCCCGCGTAAGAAACTTTGGCGACAACCCCCTTGGTCGACTTCACCATGCGCGCCATCTCGAGGGCCGCCGCGTCGCTCGCCACTTTTTTGGACTCTTTCAGCCCGCTGTCGAGCCACTTTTTCACGGCGTCCCCGTCCGCCACGACGCATGCGGAAACGAGGGGGCCGAAGAGGTCGCCCTTGCCGCTCTCGTCTATTCCGGCGTGCGCCTCGAACCACTCGGGGTGGTGAACGCTCTCGTAGCCCATCTCGACCACGCCCGTGATTTCGGGTTCGAGCACAAACTGCACAAAGCTCTCAGTCCCCTTGCCCTGCACCACGAGCTTGCCCGAAGAATAAGCCACCACGTTCACGTCCGGCCCCTTGTACGCGAAAACCGAGTAATCCACCTTATAGGGGGCCCACAGATGCCTGTCGAGCCACTCGTCGAGTTTTTTCATCTGCTGTTCCGTCAAGGGCTTCGTGTACAAAGTCCTCTTCTTGGGCTCGCAGGATTCGTTTTTTTTCTTGGCTGACATGGAATTTTCGGGCGGTTCGCTCATCTTGCGCGGCGCCCCCAAACGCGGAGCGCCGAAACTGTCTGTAATTATCGCAAATTGCGGGCGGCGACTTCAAGCCATATTTTGCACAAATCGCGCGCCTCCCCCTGCGTCGGAAGTCCCGTTCCCGCGCAGACCTCCGCTCCGCCGAAAATTCTTGAACTTGCGCGCGCATTTTGCGATTGTCTTGCAAATGGGGTTTAAAACGGAGGAACAAACATGAGCAAATCTTTACTTGTGGTAATTTGCGACTTTCTCGTGCTTAGCATCATAAGCATCGTGGACTTCTCGCAAACGCCGGATTCGGGCAAGGAGGAAAAAAAGCGCGAGGAAATTGCCGTAGAGCAAAATTTCGCCGACGCGCAAATGGTCGATTTGCTGAAAATGTCGCTCGACAGCGAGCGCGAAAAGCGCGAGGCGCTGAAATCTGACGTCGAAAAGTTTTCGCAGACCGCCAGAGAAAGCCTCGAACAGGCCGACCGGCAGAAGAAGATTATCGCCGCGCGCGAAAAGCAGCTCGAGGAAATGCGCCGCACGAAGGAATCCGTCGAGCGCGAAAAAATCGGAATTCTCCAAAAGAGCCGCGAGCTCGAAGAGCGCGTTTCGGCAAGCGAATCCAGAAACGCCGCCCTCCAACTGGAAATCCTGCGCGCAAGCCAAAAGCTCGAAAAATCCGCCCGCGAGAGAATCGACCTGCAAAAACAGCTGGGCGACATGCGGGAAACCGACGCCGCCGCGCGCATAAAACTCGAGAGCGTGCAGGCGGAGCTCAAAGCAAACAAGGAAAATCTTGAAAGGCTGCGCAGGGAAAGCGAATCCCTGAAACTTGAAAACAGGGCGATAGAGGCCGAGAAGAGCGCGCTCGCCACAAGGCTCGAAGTGGCTTCCACAAAAACCCGAATATACGAGGAAAACCTCAAAAGGGCGCAGGCGCTCGTGGACATCGAAAAGACCGAAAAGACGAAAATCCTCGTGCACGCCGACAAGCTCGCTGCGGGGGTAAACGAGCTCGCCGCCTCGCAGAAAAAAATGGAGTCGTCCCAAAAGGAAATCACGAAGGAAGTCAAGGACTTGCGCCCCCAAACCCCATCGGAGATATTCTCCAAAATAAAACCGTCGCTCGTGTCCATAACATTCTCGCACACGCGCAAGGGCATACTCGGACCGTCAACGACGCAGACTCACCTGCGCAGCGTTCCGGTTAAAATCGGCGGCAAATACTGGCTCGCGTTCGCGGCGGACTCCACCGCCCTCGCGCCAACCCAAAACCAATATTTTCCGCCGGAAAAAATGTCGGTTTCCGTGTCCGGAAATTCGTACAGGTTCGAGCCGCTCGCCGTTTATTCGCTCGCAAACGACCCGCGGCTGCTCGCAATACAAGTGCCCGAGGAATTCATAGAAAAGGAGAAAATTTCACCCTTGCAGCCCGCCGACGGATTTTTCCGCTTTCCCGACTGCGTGGTGGTGAACTCCAAAGACCTCTACTACGGGCAGGTGCCGTTCAGGGCCGACTATAAAAACCCCTCCTATGCGCGCCTGGACGTGGGACTGTTGCAGTCGGTCTTCGGAACGTTTTCGCCGGCCGCGGGCGACATAGTAATATCGAGAACCGGAGATTTTCTCGGGTTCATGGCGGAAAGCGACATAGCCAGCCTGATTTCCGAACTCAAACTCGGCCCCTCCCTCCCGATGGGCGACAAATACACTCCGGCAGGGGCAAACATATTCGTCGGACAAATATCCCGACTATTGCGAGCCGTCCCGTATTCCCTCAAATAGGGTGGCGGAGCTTCCGTGAAAACTGCGGAAGCCGCGCGCGGTTCCCGAAAACATAAAACGAACCTCCCGCGGGAGGTTCGTTTTATGTTGGGATTGCGAAAGGCAATAGGCGAATTGCAAAACAATCCCTTAAAGGGCACATTCATTGTCAGGCGGCCCCGCGCCCGCCGCTTGGCGCATTGCGCCAAGCGGGAAATGGAAAGCTATTTCGTGGTGATTTCGTCGTAGAAATCAACTATCTTTCCCTTTCTGTCGGACTCGTTGAACTCCATCGCGCTCTTGGGGTGCCTGTTCAGGAAACCGGTGACCATGTAGGGGTAGTCGAATCCCCAGCCGAGCGAGGAGCGCATGGGCTCGATGTGCTTTTCTATGCACTGCAACAACGGGCGCAGCCTGTACTTGGGATTGTGCAAAAAGCCTATCAGCAATTCGAGCTGGCAGTTGCCCGCGCCCCTGCCGAGCCCCGCGAGGGTGCCGTCAATCATGTTTGCGCCGGCGACAATCGCCTCTATGGTATTGGCAAACGCCAGTTGCAGGTTGTTGTGCGCGTGTATTCCGATTTCCTTTCCGAATTCGTGGGCTACCCTCATGTATTTTGCCATCATGTAGCGGATCTGCTCGCTGTAAAGCGAACCGAAGCTGTCCACGAGATATATCGCCTCCGCCTCGCTCTGCCCGAGCAATTCCAGACCCTCGTCAAGCTCGCGTTCGCGGACGGTGGAAATCGCCATGATGTTGACGGTCGTCTCGTACCCCTTGTCCTTGGCGTCTTTTATCATGTCGAGCGCAAGCGGAATCTGGTGGATATAGGTCGCGACCCTCACGAGATCTATGGGGCTTTTTTCTTTGGGGAGAATATCTGTTTTGTAGTCGCACTTTTCGGCGTCCGCCATGACCGAGAGCTTGATCTCGCGCTTGTTGTCGCCGATCACGCGGTTTACGTCGTCCTCGTCGCAGAAGCGCCACGGGCCGAACTTGTCGGAGGAGAAAATCTTGTGGCTGTTTTTGTAGCCGATCTCCATGTAGTCGATGCCGGCGTCGGCGCAGGCGTCGTAGACGGCGCGAACCTCCCCGTCGGAAAACCTGCTGGAATTCATGAGCCCGCCGTCGCGTATCGTGCAGTCGAGCACTTTTAAGTCTTTCCTGAAACCGATCCACCTTCCGGACGATGTCGAGGAACCGTTCATTGCCTTTTGATTCATTGTATTTCCTTTTGTGCTGAAATTTCGGACATAAAAAAAACCGGACGCCTTTTTGCGTTCGGTTTTCCGTCTTGGCAACAGGCGAAAGCCGCCCAGCCGAACGCTAATTTATAACGCCGGTATAATAAAAGTAATAAAACTTTTCGCTATGCGGATTCATCTGTTATTGTCGCGGATTAGAATCTCTTTTTTTACGGTTGCAAGAAAAAAATCCGCCCACTATGAATTTTTTTCCACGAACTTGTAGAAGTCCGCAAAAAGCCCGTCCGCGTCATTGGGGCCCGGAGCGGCCTCGGGGTGGTACTGCACCGAAAACACGGGATAGTCCTTGTGGCGCAACCCCTCCACCGTATTGTCGTTGAGGTTTATTTCCGTAACTATACCGCCGCATTTCTCAACGCTTTCGGCGTCCGCCGCAAACCCGTGGTTCTGGGAGGTAATGGAGACCTTTCCTGTCTCGAGATTCTTAACCGGCTGGTTGCCGCCCCTGTGCCCGAATTTGAGCTTGTAGGTTTTGGCGCCGATAGCGTGCGTTATGACCTGGTGCCCGAAGCATATCCCGAATGTCGGGATTTCCCTTATCAGTCTCGCGACCGTCTTGTGGGCATAGCCCACTGCGGCGGGGTCGCCGGGACCGTTGGAGAGGAAAAGCCCCTGCGGGGCGAATTCCAAAATCTCCTCGGCGGAAGTCGAAGCCGGAAATACCGTCACGTCGAAGCCGTGGAAACTCAGGCGGCGGAAAATGGAAGTCTTGGCGCCGTAATCAATGGCGGCGCACTTGAACAGCGGCTTCGTCCTCTCGGAATTGTAAAGGCTCGTCCCGCTGACGGTAAAGGGCTTGAGCTCCTCTTCGGTCTCCGAAAAGCGGTAGGGCTTTTTGCAGGAAACTTCGCGCACGTAGTCAACCCCTACGAGACCCTCCCACCCGCGGGCGCGGGCAATGGCCTCCTCGGGCGAAATCCCCTCCGTGGAAAGGCAGGCTTTCAGGGCGCCGGCGTCGCGGATTTTGCGCGTAATCGCGCGCGTGTCGACGCCGCTTATCCCCGGAATACCGCCGTTTTTCAGATATTCTTGGAGCGGCATTTCGCTCCTCCAACTGCTGGGAACCGGACTTATTTCGCGCACGACAAATCCGGCGACCTTTATGCCGTCGGACTCCTCGTCGGCCTTGTTGACGCCGTAGTTGCCGATTTCCACCGCCGTCATGGTCACTATCTGCCCGAAGTACGACGGGTCTGTAAGAACTTCCTGATACCCCGTCATGGAGGTATTGAAAACGGCCTCCCCGACGACGGTCTTTTCGGCGCCGAACGCGCGCCCCTTGAAGACGCTGCCGTCCTCCAATGCGAATATTGCCGTAGCTTTCTGACTCATAATTGCGATTTTTACGGGACAATGGACTATTTCAGAGCTTTTACAAGCCAAATTTGGCAAGCGCTTTTGCTTGGCGCGCGCCTGACGCCGATATTTCGGCTGAAAGATTCCGCCGCCGGCCGCATACGCCGGTTGGCACGCCTCCGCCGGCAGACTCTTGCAGATTGAGCACGCACGCACGGCGGCAGACGCGCGCCCCGAACCAAAAGCGCCCGCAAAACCGGCGATTAGGATTCTTCGTAGTCCTTATTGAAGAAGAAAAACTTTGCCGCCATAAGCAGCGCAACGGCGGAAAGGCAGCATACGGACAGGCTCGCGATGGCGTACTGGGGGTTCAGCATATCGCGAATCCATCCGAGAACGGTGGGGGAAACGGAGCCGATTATGAAGCCGAAGCAAAGCATTATACCCATGCCGGTCGCCCTATACTTGGGCTGAACGACGTCGAAGAGGGAAGCGAAGAGGCTCGAATCGTATACGCCCCTTGAAAATCCGAAGAAGAAGAGCGAGACATAGCAGAGAACGTCGCTGCCCAGAAACGCCATGAGAACCGCAAATGGCGCCGTCAGCAGGAAGCCTACGGAGGTAGTCTCGAAGCGTATGACTTTTCTGCCGCGCGCGGCGAGCCTGTCGGTTATGCGGCAGCCTATCATAATACCGATAAACGCCCCTATGTACGACCATATCACGGCGTTGAACGCGGCGGAGGCGGGCTCCAAGCCGTGGACTTCTTGGAGGAAGTCGGGCATCCACGTCTTGTACCCGATGTCTATGCACACGTTCATTCCGAACACGAGCCCGAGTATTATGGCGGACGGCTTGCGAACCATCACAAGCAGCGCGTCTTTGAGGGTTGCCGCGTCCTCGCCGGCCGACTTTTTCGCCATGAGCTCGCGCGAATAGCGCATAAGAAACGCGAGAACCAGCGCCCAGATTATGCCGGCGCCGCCGACTGAGAAGAACGCGAGCCGCCAGCCCTCGAAGCCGCCGACATTCGGGATATTGCCGATATAGCCCGCGAAAAGGCTGCATACGATTATGCCCAAATACTGCGCCGTCTGCAAAATGGAAAACGCGGTGGAGCGGTTCTTTTCAAAGTGCTGCCCCAGCAGCGACGACGCCGGAGGATAATAGCACCCCTGCCCCAATCCGTTAAGCACGCCGTAGGTGAAAATCATCAGCCCGATGCTCGCCACAAATCCCGAGAGGAATATGCCCGTGCAGAACGTGAGAACCCCGAATACTATCATCCACTTTCTGCGGAGGAAGTCGCTGGCAAGCCCCGAAAACAGGACGGTGACCCCGTAGGTGAAAGCGAAGGCGGTCATCACCGCGCCCATTTTGGCCGAGCTGCCTTCGCCGAAATACTCCTTTATCTGCGGCAGAATCGACGGATATATCTGCCTCGACCCCTGGTGAATGAAGTACGCGACCCACAGCAGCGCCAGCAGCATCCATTTGTACATTTCCTCGTGGCTTTCAAGTCTTCTCAATTTCATGGCGTAAAAATCTTGCGTTTTTGTTGTAATCGCCGGCTTTCGCCGCGCGGGGCGGAAATAAAAAAAAGGGGGGCGCCGAGCGTCCGGCGCTTCCCCTAAGTCGGGCTATTTGCCCGCGAAGAATTTCAGAAGGCGCGCCGCATGCGCCGCGCAGTCGTCGATGACGGGATCCATGAACTTGTCGATCGGCGCGAACCCTCCTCCGAGCTTGTCAAGCTCCCTCCGCGTCGATTTCAGGAAGGTGTCCATAAACTCGGTCGCGATATTTATCTTGGATATTCCGTTTTCGATGACTTTCCGGAGATCCGCGGGCGGAGTGCCCGTGCCGCCGTGCAGCACGAGCGGAACGCCAGGAAGTGCCTCGGCTATTTCGGCGCAGCGCCCGGCCTCGATCTTGGGCTCGGCCTTGTAGAAGCCGTGAACCGTGCCTATCGAGACGGCGAGCGCGTCGACGCCGGTTGCCTTGTGGAAAGCAACGGCATCCTCGACGGTGGTAATGGCGTTTTCGTCGCCCATCGCCACGTGCCCGATCTCGCCCTCGCAGCTCGCTCCGAGGGTGTGCGCATAGTCGGCGGCGTACTTTGTGAGCTCCGCGTTCTTTTCAAACGGTAGCGTCGAGCCGTCGAACATGACCGACGACACGCCGGCGGCGAGGGCCTTCCTCACGATTTCAGGCGACCCGCCGTGGTCGAGGTGGACGACTATCGGCTGGCTGCATCTGTGCGCCATGCGCAAAACCGCCCCCGCGAGATCCGAGCCTTTTTCCGTGAGGAAAAGCCGCTGGAAAATCTGGACTATGGCGGGAAGCTTTTCGCCCTCGGCCGCGCGGATTACGCCCATGGCGGCCTCGACGTTGGCGACGTTGAACGCCCCTACGGCGCGCTTTTGGCGGCGCGCTTCGGGGAGTATTTCCTTTAAGGTTACGAGAGGCATTTTCTTTTAACCTTTTTTACAGGCAGTCCGCCGCGATCTCCGTGAGGGTGGAAACCCTGAGCTTGGTATTCTTGCCCAGCTGCGCCTTCGTATAGGGAGAGGCAACAGCTATCAGGCAGTCTTTGTCGGCGCGCGCCTCGACATACTTGGCCATCTTCTTTGCAATCTCGGGCCTGAGCTGCGCGAACACCACAGCGCCCTCGCCGCAGGTGTAGGACTCCTCGTTGTTCGTGCCGAACATGAAGGGGGTCTTCTCCGCCGTGAGGTCGGTGGAAAAACCTTCCGCGCTCTCGGCTTTGAGCTGGCCGAGCAGCATCCTCGGGAATTTGAGGTTGCCGTTGTAGTTTTTGAGGAAGTCGCTTTCGAGATAGCAGAGCCTGCCGGGCTTCTTGGAGAATTTGAGTTTAAGGGAGGCGATGAATTCGCTTGTGTGGACGGCCTTTGCGGAGAGTTTTATCCCCCAAGCCTTGAAATCGTTGACAAGCGCGTCGTAAACGGCGGGGTTTGAGACGACAACCGTCTTGACGCCCGACTTGTTGACGGCCTCGGCGAATTCCTCGGCAGCCTTTTTGGCGGCGTCGGCATATCCGAGAACGTAGAGCGCCTTGCCCGTGCAGCCTCCTTTGCCCGCGCGGTATTTCACGCCGGCCTTCTTGGCGATTTTGTCGAAAGCCTTGGCTTCAGAAGCGACCGCCGCGGTGTCGGCGTCAACGTAATAGAGGACGTCGCCGGAGCCGGAAATTTTCGGCGCGGCAGGCTCGGCGGCAAGCTTTTCGGCGAGCTTCTTCACGTCGTCGGGAGCAAGGCCGTTTTCCACTATGTCGCGGCGCGCGGCGAGCATTATGCCGTTTTCGTCAAAGTGGTTGACGCAGTGGTAGCGGCACGCCGCCGAGAGGTCGGAGGAATAAACCGTGTCGATGAAGTCGGCGTTGGCGAGCTTCGAGTTGTCGAGCTGGACGCCGTAGACCATCGCCGTGCGGATTCTCGGGGTGTCGGCTTCGCGGAATGTCACGTTGCCGACGCCCGAGAGGTGGCGGCACATGAAGCAGAAGCGGCACTTTTTGATGTCTTCCTGAAAATTGTCTATATTCATTGCAAATCTCCTTTACAGACCCATTTTGCCGGGGTTCATGATGTTGTTGGGGTCGAGAACCTTTTTGAGGTCTTGAAGAACGTAGAAGCTGTTCTTGTACAAGTCCTTCATATAGCGGCCGAGCTTGAGACCCACGCCGTGGTGCTCGTTGATTACGCCGCCGTTTGCGATGGCCTCGCGTATGGCGACGTCCCAGACTTTGTTATAGAGGGCGGCGGCTTCGTCGGCGTCCTGCGGAACGTCCTTGCCCTCGAATATGAAGCGCGCGTAGAGCATGCAGCCCCACTCGTACCAGTGCGAGAAGTGGCCGATGAAGCGCGCCTGCGGGAAGTTCTTGTTTACGGCCTTCTTCATCGCCCAGTAGACGTTTTCTATGTGCGAGAAGTCCGCGACGGTGTCGAGCGTGCCGAACGCCTGCGGAATGTGGAACATATAGCCGGGGTAGAAGAACTTGTACTTGTTGTTCCACCAGAGGTCGCCGCCCTTGCTGCCGAGGTCGCGCCCCTTGTATTTTTTCTCCATTATCTCGCGGGCGTATTCCATCTCGAGATCGACGATCTTCTCCCTGCCGTCAAAGCCGAACACGAGGTACGCGCCGGAGTCGATGTCTATGCCGAAGACCTTCTGGACGTGCGTGCGCGTTTCGGTTTCGTCGTAGAGACGCACGGCGCACGGGCGCAGGCGGCTGCGCATGAGGTCGGCGCCCGCGCTCATTGCGGTGTGGAAGTCCTTGAAGAGGTACGCGCGGAATTTGCGCGCCTCCGGAATCGGATGGATTTTAAGCGTGACTTTCGTTATGACGCCCAAAGTGCCCTCGCTGCCAAGGAACATCATTGTCAGGTCGGGGCCGGAAGCGTGGCGCGGGATCGGGAGGGTATTAATGATTTCGCCCGTCGGGGTGACGACTTCGAGGCTCATTACCATGTCCTCGATTTTGCCCCACTTGGTGGAGAGCACGCCGGTGCCGCGGTGGGCGAGGAATCCGCCTATGGTCGCGCAGGCGATGGAGGCGGGCAGGTGCATCGTCGAATAGCCGCTCTTGTTGACCGCCCATTCGAGGTGGCGGGCGATAATGCCCGTTTCGGCGGTGACGGTGAGCGACTGCTCGTCGATTTTGATGACCTTGTTCATGCGCTTTGTGTCGAGCACGATGCCCCCGAATACGGGGAGCGCCCCGCCCTGCGAACCCGAACCGCCGCCCCAGGTGACGACGGGAATCTTGTACTGGTTGGCGATTTTAATCACCTGCGCCACTTCCTCGGCGCTTCCGGGGTGGACGACGAAATCGGGCTTCTTGGTTTCCTTGCCGCGGTCGTGCCACATTTCGGGAATCCAATAGTAGTCGATGGAATGGCCGAACTTGTCGGAATCCCCCGTGTTCACGTATTCTGCCCCCACGGCGTCTTCAAGCTCCGTACGGACCATTTCAAACATGTAGTTGCCTTTTGAGACAAACATTTTATTTCTCCTTACTGTTTGGTTTTGGAAATTATTTCATTTTGCAGACGGGCGCGAGGGCGTCGTGCGCCGCCTTGTATTTTTCAAACAGCTCCGCGTAGCGCGACGCCGACGACGGGTCGGGCTCCACGAACCTGCCTATTTTCAAACACTTTTTCACGGCATCCGCGGCGTTCGCGAAAGCGCCCGCGCCGACGCCGGCCAAAAGCGCGGCCCCGTACGACGCGTCGCCGGGTATTGGAACCGCAACGGACATGTTGAACACGTCCGAGACTATCGAGCTCCACAAGGGGCTCTTGGCGCCGCCGCCTATGAGGAATATGCGCTTCACGCCAAGCCCCATCTCCTCAATCGCCCCGTAGCAGTCTTTCAGCGAGAACGCGACCCCTTCCAGGAGAGCCCGCATGAAGTCTCCGCGCGTGGAGGAAATGGAAATTCCCGTGAAGCTCGCGCGCAGGTCGGGATCCCAGTACGGGGAACGCTCTCCCTGCAAATACGGGTGGAACATGACGCCGTTGGCGCCGACGGGGGACTTCTCGGCGATAGCGTCCATTATGGCGAACGCCCGCCCGCCCGTCGAGGCGGCGAGGGATTTCTCCGGCTCGCAGAAGGCGTCGCGGAACCAGCGCTGGCACAGCGCCGCGGCGTTGGTCGCCGACACCGTGTACCACATGCCCTCTATTACGTGGGAATAGGTGAGCGTAGTCTTGAACGGGTGCGGCTCGGCGGTCATGACGTTGACGTTGCCGGCGGTGGCGAGCTTCAAAATGCAGTCGCCGGGCTCTATCGCGCCCGCGCCGTAGTCCTCGACCGCGGAATCGCTCGTGCCGCACACGACGGGAGTGCCCTCGGCTATTCCGAGATCCCTCGCCGCCTGCGCCGTCACCTTGCCCGCGGGATCCGCCGGCTTGACGATTTCCGGAAGCGACGCGAAATCCAGCCCCGAAAGCCCGACGAGCCTCTCGCTCCAAGACATGCTCTCCATGTCGAAAAAGAGCGTGCCCTGCGCCTCTATGTAGTCCGTCACGGCAACCCCCGTGACGAGGTAGCGGACGTAGTCCTTTACGAAAAGCACGCGGCGCGTCTTTTTCAGAACTTCGGGCTCGTTGTTTTTCAGCCACATCATCTGCGGGAGCGTCCATGTAGGCGTCGGCATCTGGTAGGCGGTTGAAAAAATCTCGTCCCGGCAGGTTTTGCGGAGCTCTTCGCACTCCGCCACGCTGCGCTGGTCGGTCCACATTATAGTCTTGCGCACCGGAGACATATTGCCGTCGAGCAGCACCGCGTTGTGCGTCGAGCCGTCGAAGGAAACGGCTGCGACTTTCGACAAGTCCGCCCCTTTCGCGCCGACCTCGGCAACCGCCTTGCACATCGCGGCATACCAGTCGGAGGGGTTTTGCTCCGACCAGCCTTGCCGCGGGTATTCGGTCGGATATTCGACCGATGCGTCCGCGACCACTTCGCCGCTCTCGGAGACGGCGGTCACCTTGCAGCCGCCCGTCCCGAAATCAATGCCTAAAAACAGGCGGCGCATTATTTGCCCACCACCCATTTATGCGCGGGATCCATCGACGAGATGAGCCCCCTGTTGTTCTGACCGCACATCGTCCAGAGATAGTACATGTCGTACCCGGGCGCGCCGCAAAGCGGATGGTACCCTTCGGCTATGGCGACGGTGTCGTAATTCCTGACAGTGTACGTCTCGTCGATTCGCCCGTCGGGAGTGTAGATTTTCTGTATTCCGAAACCCTGCGGGGGATTGAAGAGGTAGAAGTAGGTCTCCTCCATGTCGATTTCCTCCGGAGGGTTGTCGACGTCGTGGCGGTGCGGCGGATAGCCGGACCAGTTGCCGGACGGTATCATGCCCTCGCCGATGTAGAAGTGCTCGGAGTCGAACTTTTCGTCCAGTATTACGGTCGCGCGGCGCGTGAAGTTGTCCCTGCCCAGCTCGAACGAGCGCGTCATTTCGGGCGTGATGAGGGTGGGCTTTGCCGTGTCGCGAGAGGCCGGCGCGATATTCACCGCAATTTCCACGTCGGTCGTCGCGGCGATTTCATAGGAAGTGCGGCGCGGCAGATAGACGGCGTGCGGAGCGCCGTCGAAGGGGTTCAAACGCCCCCCGACTTCCGGAAATTCAAAACCGCCGCCCTTTACGGCGCACCTGCCGCCGAGCAGGACGAGGGCGACTTCGGTATCGCCCGTCGAGCCCGCGTAAGTCCCGCCGCCCGCGATTTTCAGAACCGCGAACGACGTGAGTTTCATATTGTACTGCCCGCACTCGAAGACGGGGTTGTACCCGTCTTTGGTCGCGAGGTGCACGAGGAATTTGTCGCTTGACATCGCTTTTCGGATTTTGGGGTTATTTGAGGAGCACCGGCTCTATGTCCATTACGCGGCAGTAGTCGAGCAGCTCCTTGGTTATGTCGCCGTAGGCCATCGAGAAGTGGTGCTCGAAGCCCTGGTTGATGACGGTGTCGCGCAGGCGCTCGCAGCCGGCGTCGAACTTGACTTTCAGCGGGTTGCCGCGCACGAACAGGTCGGTGTCTATCGCCTCGCCGGGGGCGATGAGCATTCTGAAACCGTCGCCGTCGCGCGTTTCGCCGAGGCGCGCGAGCGTCACGCGGCCCGGTTTGAGCGGGAACTCGTTGACGACGCCCTTGGTGACGACGGTCGAGCTGTTGCGCAGGGAGTTCTTGAAGCCCTTCTTGCAGAGCTTGCACGGGGCGGCGCCGCAGTGCCAGACTACGCCGTACTCCTTGTCGGGCTCGCACATTATGAGGTCGCAGAAGAACGGCAGATCGCCGGTGAGCTCGTATTGCAGGCGCATGAGCACGGCCCCGTAAACGTCGCCCTCGCATGCGGTGATGACGCCGTGGTTGGTGAGGTGCCCGAGCGTCGAGCACGCGGTGATGCCGTAGAGGTCGGAGTTTATGACTTCGGGCCAGCAGCGGAACGCGAAGGTGTCAACGCCGAACTTCTTGCGCAATCCGCAGACGGCGGCGTAGAGGGCGGCGGACTTTTTGAGGTCTTCTTCGGAGGATTCCGCGCCGGCGGCGTCGGATTTCACTATTTTAAGCGCCTCGTCGAGCTCCGCCTGCGGAATTTTCCGCGCGTCGTCCATGACCTCGAGCATCATTATGTATTTGAGCTCGGGCCCGAGCTTCGCGCGCAGCATCATTTCGTCGCAGCTGGAAGTGTAAAAGCCCGGGACGCGCCCGCCGACCAGCCCTATGCGCATATTGGAAACCGCGTCCATTGCGCGGACGACGCGAACCGCCTTGTCGAGCCCCTGCTGCGCCTTTTCGTCGCCGATGTTTCCGTGGACGTGGAAATACGGAATGTGGAAGCGGTACATGAAGTGCGAATTCATGTTGGCCGCGCAGAAAGAGTTTGCTTGGAGCCTTCCGCCGGCCGGGTCGGGCTCGACTATCGACCAGAGGACGACGGGAACTTTGAGGCGTTTGGCAAACAGCGATACGATGGTACCGAGCGCAAACGTCGCAAAGAGCGCGACTATCATGTCGGGGCGGTTTTTCTCGAACTGTTCGAGAATTTCGAGAGCCTGGGGCTCGGTTTCAATCATGTCCTCGCCGCCGACGATTTCCACGCCGTCGATTTTGCGCAGCATTTCGAGCGCGTCGCGGCGCTGTTTCTGCATTGCTTCGTTAGTCCAGTTGACCTTCGTGAGCGGAAGGAAACCTATCTTGATTTTTTTGCTCATAGTCTGCTCCTTTTTATTTTCGTTTTTATTAAATTACCTTTTGGATAGAAATTCGTCCACCTGCGCGCGGGAGGGCGCCGTCATGCGGCCGCCGAGCCCTGCGCATTTAAGAGCCGCGCACGCGGCGCCGAAGCGCTGGCACTCCATCAAATCCTGCGTTTCAAGGTACCTCACGGCAAAGCCCGTGTGGAAGAGGTCGCCCGCGCCCGTCGTGTCGACGACCTCCACGCCTTCAAACGCGGGGCATTTCACGAATCTGCCGCCTTCGTACATCATGGAGCCGCGCGCGCCCATCGTGCAGCCCGTCACCTTAGCACCGTATTCGGCGAGCTTCGGGAGCGCCTTTTCGAGATCCTCCTCCTTCGTCCAAGCGCGGGCGAACGCCTCGGAAGCGATGAGCAGGTCGGCATACGGCAGGAGCTCGGCCACGCCGTCGCGGACGGTGCCGGCGTCGAAGTTCACGAGAACCCCAAGCTCTTTCGCCCTCTTGGCGGCGGCGAGGGCCCCCTTGGGGTTGTGCCCGTCTATATGCAGGATTTTTGCGCCCTCCAAGAGCGACAAATCGACTTCGTCCGCCTCGAGTTCCGGAGTGTTGCCGCGCGTCCACGCCACGCTGCGCGCGCCGGTGGGTTCGTCTATCCAGCAGTACGCCAGCGGGGACTCGCAGCCCTTGCGCACTTTTATGCCGCGCGTGCAGACTTTTTCGGCCTCGAAGTCTTCCAGCATTTTCTTTCCGTCCGAGTCGTCGCCTATGGCGCTCACGAAAGCCGCCCTCAGGCCGAGTTTGGACGCCGCAACGGTCGAGTTGCCGGCGGGCCCCCCTCCCTGTATCAGGCGCTTTATGATTTTCACCTTGTTGTCGAGCGGAATGTACGGAAGTATGCAGAGATAGTCGTTGCTGCAAAACCCGAGCCCTACGAAGTCGAAAGATTTTTCCATATTGCGATTTTTGATTGCGTTGAATTTCCCTTAACTATGGCGATTCAAGCACAGTCCGCGCGGCATGGCAAGAATCTTGCCCAAAAATATTGTTAAACAGTTTGACACCGCTTGGATAAAGGCATATTGACGCAAAAAAACGCCCTTTTTAAATTGACGCGCCGAAGAAAAAGCCGCATTCTGCGTCCATATGGCAGATCTCGTCACAAAACCCGCGGCGTACGTTTCGATAAGGGAACTCGCCAACAGGCTCGGAATATCCAAGGGAACGGTATCCCTCGCGCTGAACGACTCCCCGCGCGTCAAAGAATCGACCGTAAAGAGGGTAAAGGCCGCCGCCAAAGCCGCCGGATACCAGAGAAACGCGATGGTCTCCACCATGATGTCGTCCATGCGCAAGTCGGCGATGGGCAGATTCAGGGAGGTAGTGGCGCTGCTCAACGGCAACAAAGACAAGGACGCCTTCAAAAACCACCCCACCCTGCCGCAGTACAAGGCGGGAATCGACGAGGAGGCCGCGGAGCTCGGCTTCAAGATAGACGAATTCTGGCTGCTCGACCCGCAGCTTACGCGCAAAAAGCTTTCGGCTATCCTCCACGCGCGCGGCATACGCGGCTGCATTATAATGGGGCACACCGAGGAGGGGGTCTTCGAGCCCTATTCGAAAATCTGGGACGACTTCAAAATAGTCTCGGTTGGCATAAGCGTCCACAACCCCGCCTACGAGCTCGTGTCGTCCAACCAGTTCGAGGTGGCTAAGGCGACCGTGGAAAACCTGTACAAAATGGGCTTCCGCCGGCCGGCGTTCATAGTTGACGAAAGGATAGACGGAATGGTGGACGGCAGGTTTTACGGCGGATTTTTCAGGGCGCAGTTCGAAATGCCGCGCTCTTCGCGCATTGACCCGTTCACCGAAAATCTCGACAGCCCCACATATTACGAAAACCTCGTCAAATACATAGAGCGCGAGGAGCCCGACGTGCTCATATACATGCTCGGCAAGACGGGGGATTTCCTGTACAAAAAGGTGCGCCGGAAGGACGGCACGCGGTATCCGCTCGTGCAGCTCGAACGGCGCAACGACTGCACGATTCCCAAGCGCGTGTGGAGCGGCATGGAGCAGAACAACCACATCGCGGGGCACCTCTCCGTGCGCAGGCTCGCGACGCTGCTGAACATATCCTCGCCGCACAATCAGAATTCCACGACCCTCATTCCGCCGACATGGGTGGCGTCGGCATACCTCAAAAAGGAGGCGGAAAAGCTGAAAGCCGCCCGCAAAAGAAAGTAAACCCGCGGGTTTACGGTTAACGAATTCGGGAGAAATTCGGCTTTGACGCGCACGCGGTTTTGAAATTGATTTGCTGAAAAAACGGACGGGAAGAAAGCTTATGAAAAATCCGGCAAACATAATTGCAATAGCGCTGGCTGCGGCAATGGCGGCGGCGGTTGCGCGCGGCGCAGAAAGCGCGGAAACCCCGGACCTCGACTGGCGCGAGGTCTCTGAAATCGGAACCGACGGGCAGGCGTGGAAAGGGGAAAAATTCCCCTATCCGTACGCGAGAATTCCCCTGAAATTCAAAGGCAATGTGACGAAAAACGTCTGGGCGAACTCCCTGACGCCAACGGGAATGAGCGCGACTTTCGAGACGGATTCCGACCAGATTTGGATCAGCCGCGAATTCCTCCAAGACAATCCGACCCCGTTTTGGTTCGGAAATTCGGGCTTCGACCTCTACGCCGCCGACAAAGACGGAAACTTCCGGTGGCTGGCGACCACCCCGATAGCCCGAATAAAGGACAATTCCAAAACGTACAAGCTCTCCAACCTGCTCGGCGGCAAGCCCCGCATGTACCGCGTTTACCTGCCGCTGCGCAATATTTTAACGAGCGCCAAAATCGGGGTCAAAAAGGGCTCGAGCTTCAAGCCCGCCCCGCAGCCCGCCGAAAAGCCGCTCGTATTCTACGGAACGTCGATAGTCCACGGGGCGTGGGCGACGCACTCGGGGCTGTCGCACCCGTCGGCGATAGGGCGGAAACTCAAAATGCCCGTCGTCAACCTCGGCTTCTCCGGTTCCGCCCAAATGGAAACCGGAATGGCGGAGACGCTCGCAACCATAGACGCAGCAATCTACGTTATCGATGCCACCCAGAATATGAGCGAAAAACTCGTGGGGGAGCGGTGCGAAAAATTCCTGCGCCGACTGCGCGAGCTGCGCCCAAACACCCCGATTCTCGTCGCGGAGGAGGCCACGAGCGCGACCGCGTGGTACTGGCGCGATTCCGACGGGCCATACCTCGCCCCGAAGTGCGCCGCCCAGCGCGAAATCGTGAAAAAGCTCCGGGGCGAGGGAGACAAAAACCTGCACTATGTAAACGGAGAATGGCTGTTCGGGAAAGACGGAGAGGCCTCGCCCGACAACTGCCACCCGGGAGATCTCGGAATGAAGGCCATGGCGGAAAGGTTCGCCCCGATAATAGGAAAAATCCTCAAAAAATAAAATTCCGCCCGCGCCCCGCCCTCCCAAAGGCGGGGCTTTTTGCAAGCCTTAAAAGCCGGCCGCGCAAAACAGACGCGGATTTTTATGTTGATTTGCGCGGGAAGCGAAACATAAATGCCGGCGACATGGAACACAAGACAAACGCCGTCCGAATGCTTGAACAGAAGAAAATCCCGCACGAAGTCCTCGACTGCGGGATAACCGAGGCGGTGAGCGGAACGCAGATGGCGCAACTGCTCGGCGAAAATCCCGACTCGGTTTTCAAGACGCTCGTGACGGCCGGAAAATCCGGCGAACATTACGTGTTCATGATACCCGTCGGCAGGGAACTCGACCTCAAAAAGGCCGCCGCTGCGGTAGGGGAAAAGTCGGTTGCCATGATAAAGTCGAAAGACCTGCTGCCCACAACCGGCTACGTGCACGGGGGCTGCTCGCCGATAGGAATGAAAAAGCCGTTCAGGACGGCGATAGACTCCTCCGCGAAAAATTTTGAAAAAATCCTTTTCAGCGCTGGCAGAATAGGCCTGCAAATAAAGGCCCCCGCAGGCGCGGTTGAAAAATTCGTCAGAACAAAATACGCCGACCTCACAGTGTGACTGACGCCGGCGCGCAAAACGGCGACAAGGCCGCGCCCGATTCCGCCGGTATGGCTCCCCAGAAATTTCCGCGCATACGGAGATTTTCGACGCAACGCGCAAGGAGGGAAACTTTGCCGCCATTCTTTGCGCCGCGCTTCACGCGCATGCGGCGCAGGACATTTACTTCAACGAAAACACGTCCGGATCGTCCTCCAACCGCTATCTGAACCAGAGCTCCAACTGGTACACCGACGCCGCCAGAACGCAGCAGTTCGAAGGGACTTTGAGTTCCGACTACAACGGCATAATCAACGCAACCAGCCAGATATTCGCCTCATGCGTGTCTTCCCTTTCGCTGAACCCGCTCACATACAACATAACCGAGGCGAAAGATTACAACGGCTATTTCGCCTCCCTCGCCGACAATGCGTCCATAACCCTCGCGGAGGATTTTAACGTAAACATCACGTTCACCCCCGAAACGGGATGGATTGCGCAGTCCATAAGAATGTTTCACAACGGCCTGATCAGCGTCGGCGGCGACTTCAACATAACTTTCGATAAAAACGGAAGCGGAAGCAGCGGTTTTCTGGAATTCGCAATAAGAAACGACGATTCGTCGTCCGCCATGACAAACCGTTTCCAGGTCGCGGGAGACTTCAACTATACCGCGGTGTAAAGCGGGTCGAGGCTCAGGTTTACCACACGCATAGGCCAGTTTTCGGTGGGCGGCACCATGGACATCGGCAATATGCTCTGGACAATCAGCAACCCCAGCAGTTCCGAGGGGGCGAATATTTCGCTCGGGGGGCTTGCCGGAAATTCGGGCATGATAACGCTCGGAAGCGGAATGGCGTCCACCATGACTTTTACGAATTCTTCCCTGAGCGAGGTTAAGACGACAATCGGCTATACGGGGGACGAAACAACCCTAAACGTAACGATGCGGGCGTCCGACGCCCAAAACGGACGCCAAATTCTAAGGGTATCCGCCGGCGCGTACGGGGCGACCGACGCCAATCTCGGCGACGCCATAGTAGATTCCGGACGCCTCGACCTGGAAATGAACTCCGGTATAACAGGCAAATACCTGTCATTGTCGGGCATAAACGGCGTTTTCAGCGCTACGGCGAGCGACAGCGGAAATATCGGCGCCGCTACATTCGAAAGCGGCGAATGGTACGCCGGTAAAATCGCCGTGGACATTGAGGGCGAACTCGCCTACGACAAGATAGTCTTCAACGGCAGGTTCGACAAAACCGGCAGCGACCGCGACATGGGCTTTGAGTTCACTTTCGACGAATACGCAATGAGGGACTTCATCTCCGCCGGCGGGGGAGAATTTATCCTCGAAGACGTGATAACTTACGAAACGGGCAGCACCATGGCAGGCACGGTGTTCGATGGAAATACGGGCGGAATCCGGTGGGAAGCGGGATTCGGCGACACTTCCCTATCCGTCACTTTCACCGTCCCAGAACCCGCAACTGCGGCGGCTGTCCTCGGCGCAATCGCTCTCGCGTTCGCCGCATACCGCAGGAGAAAGTAGGCGCAATATTTAAAGAACAGCCATAAAATGGAACGGGCGGCAAATTTTTGCCGCCCGTTCCGTTTCTCCCCCTCCAACCAGAAAAACGGAAAGCGCAGGCTATCCGCAAATGCCGGAACGCAAAACGGCGCAAATTGCGGACCGCGTTCCGGCGGGCTAATCCTCCGCTCCGGAGATTGTTCCGAATTTCGATTATTTTATATTTACAAAGGGAAAAGGCGGACATAGTAAAACGAACCATGAAAAGATTTTTCTCGATTTTGATTGCGGTCATGGCGGCGTGCATATGCGCGTATTCGCAGAATGCGCAAACCCCGTCGGCGGCTTCCGAGCCCCAGACTTCCGGACAGGAAAGCGCCGTTCAAACAGCGGACGCCGGTTCGCCCGCGGGGGGAGCGCCGCTCTCCCCCGAAGAGCTGGAACACCAGAAATTGCAGAAAATGCGCGACCGCCAGGCTCTGCGCGACGCCTATACCGTCAAGGGCCAAATTGCGCGCCTGGTAAAGACGCTCGTCGGCGACAATGACGCCGTAAAAAGTTTTCTCGGCAAAAAGGTTCTGGACTTCTATGTCGGGCAATACCTGCTCGTACTGATTATACTCGCCGCAACGTTCATTTTCACGAGATACCTCCTCGGCTACATATTCAAACTCCTGTACAACACCTTCAAGCGCGGCGACGAGGAAAATTTCGCGAGCCTGTTCTTCAAAAAAATAAAAACGCCCGCGATCACCTGCGCCGCAATAGTGGGGTTTTATTTAGCGGGAGTGGTTGTCGTCAGCGAGCGCGAATCGCTCACCATGTTCAACAGGGCGGTTGCAGTGGCGTTTTGGCTGTCGGCATTTTGGCTGATATTAAACGTGTTCGACATATTCTTCATGCTCGCCGAAAACAGGCTCGGAACGAAATCGGCGTCCGCCGCAAGCCTCATAAACTTTTTGCGGAAGGTGGTAAAGTCGATAATCATAATAATAGCCCTGCTCTCGATTCTCGACAACATAGGCGCCAACGTAAACACCATCATCGCCTCCCTCGGAATCGGCGGTATGGCGCTCGCATTCGCCGCGCAGGATACCATAGCAAACTTTTTCGGCTCGGTTTCCATAATAATAGACCGCCCGTTCCTCGTTGGCGACTGGATTAAGACTCTTAACTACGAGGGCAACGTAGAGGCCATAGGCTTCCGTTCCACGCGCATAAGGACTTTCACGAAAACCCTCGTGACAATCCCCAATTCCATACTCGCCAAGGAGTCCGTGGAAAACTTCTCAAAAATGCCCCTGCGCAAGGTAGCCGACGTGCTCGGCCTTACGTATTCCGCAACGGCGGAGCAGATAGAAGCCGTAATCCCCGAAATCCGCGACGCCATTAAGGCGACCGAAGGGGTAGATCCCTATTCCGTCTCGGTGCGTTTCGACGGATTCGGCAGTTCCTCACTCAACATCAGAGTAGTCTATTATACAAAAAAGATAAATTACGACTATTACGCAAACACCCGCGCCCTCGTAAACTTTGCGATAATGCGGATATTCGCGGCAAGGGGGCTTTCGTTCGCGTTCCCGTCCACGTCGGTGTACGTCGAGAGCGTCCCGAAGGGGCTGGACCGTAAATAGGAAAATTGCAATCCGCGCGCAGTCCCCTTTCGGACGGGCGGAAAATCTTTCGGGAAAAGCGCATCTGCGGGTGCGCTTTTGTCGCATCGACCGAACGCGGGGAAGGACATTTTTTGAAAAATTCCGCAAAAAACTTCCGGTATTTTTACGGACGAAAAATCCGGAAAATTTCGGAAGGCATTTTCGGCGCATCTTCTGTCGCCACATTCCGAACGCCTCTCAAAAAACGTTCCGGATACGTTTTCCATGCTCCGTTTAAGGATACCCCGCCGCTCCAAATAAAATTTTGGGTTTTTCGTATTTTTTTGGGTTAATGTTAATTTTCTCTTGAAATTTTTGAAAATTTGAGGTCATATCCGTTCAGACAAGTTTAACACGCCCCCGTTTTGGAGGCCGGATTTTCGGAATCCGCCACGACTTCAAGACATGAATTTCACAAAAGATACCCCTCGCGAAGAAATCGAGCGCATAATACGCGAAACGGTATACCGCGAAATGAACCTTCCCCTCCCGAGGCGCGCGGAGGGCCCGAATCCGCTAGTGGTCAACGTGAGCGCGCGCCACGCGCACCTCACGAAAGAGGCGGTCGAAATCCTCTTCGGCAAGGGCTACGAACTCACCGTCCACAAATGGCTGTACCAGAAGGGCCAGTTCGCCGCAAAGGAATCGGTCACGCTCATCGGCCCCCGCAGCAGGGTGATCTCCAACCTGCGCATACTCGGCCCGTGCAGGAGCGCGTGCCAGGTGGAGCTCGCCCTCACCGACGCCCGCGCGCTCGGGTTTGAAGTGCCCATCCGCAACAGCGGCGACACAAAGGGCACGCCGGGCTGCATGCTGATGGGGCCCGCCGGATTCTTCGAAATGCGCGAGGGCGTAATCCGCGCCGCGCGCCATGTCCACATGCACCCCGACGACGCGAAATTCTACGGGGTCGGGAACGGAGACTTCATGAAGCTCAAAGTCTACGGGGAAAACGCCTCGATTTTCGAAAACGTCCTGTGCAGGGTCGACAAAGAGCTGAAGCTCGAAGTCCACATCGACACTGACGAGGGCAACGCCTGCGACATCGGGCCGACCTCGGTATGCGAGCTCGTCAAATAGTTTTTTTAATCAAAAATTGAAAGGCATAATATGAGTCAATCACTCGGAATGATAGAAACGCGCGGCTTCGCCGGCGCGATAGAGGCGACAGACGCCATGGTCAAGGCCGCCGACGTCGAGTTCGTAAAGCAGGTACAGATCGGCAGCGGCTACGTGTCGGTCATCGTGCGAGGCGACGTGGGCAGCGTCAAGGCCGCGGTCGAGGCGGGCAAACAGGCGGCGCAGGCTGTCGGCGAGCTCGTGTGCTCCAACGTCATAGCGCGCCCCCACCCCACCCTCCTCGAAAAGATGGGCCTCTAATATTTAAGAAAGGACTTGCATGAAACAGGCACTCGCAATGATAGAAACCAAGGGCTTTGTCGCGGCGATGGAAGCCGCCGACGCCGCCCTCAAATCGGCAAGCGTCGAGCTCCTCGGCTGGAAAAAAGTCGGCGGCGGGCTGGTCGCCATATTCTTCACCGGAGACGTGGCGTCCGCCAAGGCCGCCCTCGACTCCGCCGTGGACGCCGCCTCCAAAGTGGGCTCGGTGGAATCCGCCGCCGTCATAGCGCGCCCCCACGAAGACCTCTCCAAACTCGGCTGCTTCTAAAACCACCCACGCGCCGCGGATGAAAAAAATCCTGATAGCAAACGTCGGCTCCACGAGCTACAAGAACACGCTCTTCGAAATTTCCGATTCCGGAGAGTGCGCTGAATTGTTCCGCTCGGGAATGGAACGCGTTTCGGATTTTGAATCCGCCATAGGGGAATCGCTCGGCGCGCTCGAAAAGGCGGGGTTTTCCCCCGACTCCTTCGACGCCGTGGCGTTCAAGACGGTGCTTGGCAAAAACCTGTCGGGCCTGCGCGAAGCCGGCGGCGAAGTTTTGGAGGCTCTTGAAGCGATGTCTTTCGTCGCCCCCGCGCACAATCCGCCGTACGCGGCGGCAATCCGCGCCTTTGAAAAGCTGCTGCCCCGCGCCCGCCGCATAGCGCTCTTCGAGACCTCCTTCTTCCAGTGGGCGACGCCCGAATGGAAGAGGTACGCCGTCCCGAAGGCGTGGGACGAAGCCGGCATACGCCGCAACGGGTTCCACGGCGCAAGCCACAAATACGCCGCCGAGCGCGCCGCCGAACTCTGCGGCCGCGCCGACGCCGCGGAAAGCGCGAAAAACCTGTACGTCAGCGGCGGCCCCGCCGCCCTCGAAAAACCGTTCAGGCTCGTGAACTGCCACCTCGGGGGCTCATCGTCCGTCTGCGGGATACTCGACGGCGCGGCAGCGGGCTCGAGCATGGGGTTCAGCCCGCAAAGCGGGCTTCCGCAAAACAACCGCGTCGGCGACCTCGACCCCATGGCGGTATCCTACGCCGTCCGCGCGCTCGGAATATCTGAAGCCGAAGCCCTGCGGCAGCTCTCGAAAGAAAGCGGCCTTCTCGGCATAAGCGGGGTTTCCAACGACGCGCGCGACATCGAGGCGGCGGCGGAAGGCGGAAACGCCGAAGCGCGGCTTGCGCTCAAAACCCTCTGCCATTCGGCGCGCGGGTACATAGGGACATTCGCGGCCAATCTCGGGGGGCTCGACGCGATAAGTTTCAGCGGCGGAATAGGCGAAAACTCCCCCTCGCTGCGCGCGGAAATCCTCGAACCGCTCAGGTTCATGGGAGTGGAAATCGACCCCGAAAAAAACGCGGAATGCGTCAGAAAGCGCGAGGGGCTGATCTCTACCCCCTCGTCGAAAATCAAAATCGCCGTCATAAGCGCGAACGAGGAAATCGTCATCGCGCGCGAGGCGGCGAAGCTTCTTTCAAAAAAACCGAATATTTAAAATTCAAAAAAGGAAAAACATCATGGCAAATGCAATAGGAGTACTCGAAACCAAAGGTCTCACCGCCCTCGTCAAGGGCGTGGACGCGATGCTGAAAGCGGCCAACGTCACCCTCGCGGGGCAGTATAAGGACGCCGGCAGCGCGTTCGTGTCCGCCTGCGTGACGGGCGACGTGGCGAGCGTCAAGGCCGCAGTGGAGGCGGGCTCCGCCGCAGCCGCGGAAGTCGGGAAAGTCGTGAGCGTCGACGTCATCGCGCGCCCCCACGACGACCTCTCCAAGACGGTTCTCGCGCAGGCCCCCGCCAAGGCGCCCGCGAAAAAATAATCCCCTATTCCCTCCGGTCATGTTTTTGGCGAGAGTCATAGGAAAGGTCGTTTCCTCGCAAAAGGACGACAAGCTCACGGGCAGCAAGCTGCTCGTTTTGAGGCCGCTGACGATAGAGGACGAAAAGTCGCCGAAATTCGCCGAGGGCAAGAATACGGTGGTGGCGGTTGACAACTGCGGCGCGGGCGCGGGCCAGCTCGTCCTGTTTGCGCAGGGTTCGAGTGCGCGCCAGGCGACGGGCATGAAAGAGCTCCCCGTGGACGCCGCCGTCATAGGGCTCGTTGACAAAGTGGAGGCCTTCTCAAAGGAGGTTCCGAACAACCGGTAGGCTCCGCGCCGCTCGGCGCGGAATCCGCGGAAACGAAACGCAATGAATTTGAATCTGGACGAAGAATCTATACGCAGCATCGTGCGCGACGTGCTCGGCAAAATGAACGGCTCCGCCGCGGCCGCTCCGCGCGCGCGCTCCGAAAACGGCATATTCCCCGACGGCGCGACCGCAGCGGCGGCCGCGCGCGAGGGCTACGCCCAACTCTGCAAGGGCGGAATAGCGGCGCGCAGGGAAGTCGTGGACATCGTGAAGTCCATGACGCTATCCAACGCAAAGCAGTGGGGCGCGTTTGAATACGAGGAGACGAAAATCGGGCGGCTCGAAGACAAAATAGGCAAGCTCGAAATCGTGAAGCTCGTCCCGGGCGTCGAATGGATCGCCCCCGACGCGTACAGCGGCGACAACGGCATAATGCTCGAAGAATACGCCCCCTACGGCGTGATAGGCGCCATAACGCCCGTCACGCACTCGATTCCCACGATAGCCGGCAACATCATAAACATGGTCGCCGCGGGCAACGCCGTGGTGTTCAACCCGCACCCGGGCGGCGTCAAGAGCGCGGTCATGGCGATTTCCGCCTTCAACGCCGAAATCGAAAGGCGGCTCGGCATACGCAACCTTATCTGCTGCGTCGGCAACCCGACCCTCGAGTCTTTCGACGCAATATGCAAGAGCGGCGACGTCGCCATAATGTGCATAACGGGCGGCCCGGGCGTCGTGAAGGCGGCGATGAAATCCGGCAAAAAATCAATTTGCGCGGGCCCCGGCAACCCGCCCGTGATAGTGGACGAAACGGCTGATCCCAGAAAAGCCGCCTCCGACATAATCGCGGGAGGGGCGTTCGACAACAACCTGCTGTGCTTAGGAGAAAAGGAGATTTTCGTCACCGAGCGCGCCGCGTCCAATTTTATGCGCGAACTCGAAAATTGCGGGGCGGAGCGCCTTTCCCCCTCCGCGCTCGACAGGCTGACGTGCGAAGTGTTCGAGAGCAAAAACGGCGGATACGCGCTCAAACGCGCGCTGGTCGGCAAAGACCCGCAGGTTCTCGCGCGGGCGGCGGGCGCAAACGTCTCCGCCAAGACTAAAATGCTCTTCGCCGAAACCGGCGCGGACCACCCGTTCGTGGTCGAAGAACAGATGATGCCGATGGTTCCCGTAGTGGTGGTCAAAAATTTCGAGGAGGCCGTCGCAGCAGCCGCGAAAGCCGAGCACAACTACCGCCACAGCGCGATAATCCATTCGCTCGACGTCACCCGCATGACGGAGATGGCGAGGGTTCTGAACACGACGCTCTTCGTCAAAAACGGCCCGTCAACCGCCGGCCTCGGGCTCGGCGGCGAGGGATACCTCTCCTACTCCATCGCGACCGCAACCGGCGAGGGCATATCCAATCCCAAGACGTTCACGCGCCGCCGCAGGTGCGTAATGGTGGGAAATCTCAACATATTCTGAAATGCAAATCGCCAAGATCGTCGGGAACGTGGTGATGGCCTGCGCGGATCCGAGCGCGGCGCGCAGCGCGCTCTACCTCTGCCAGCCCATCGACGAAAGCGGGGCCGAGATTTCCGACCCCGTAATCGCGATAAGCCCGTTCGGCGGCGGAATCGGCTCCAAAGTCGTAATCTCGACCGACGGGGCCTCAACGCGCGGATATGTCGGCGACCCCAAAAGCCCGCTGCGCAACTCGATAATCTGCATTCTCGACGAAAAATGAAACTCGCAAAAGTCATAGGGCGCGTCGTGCTCTCGAAGAAAGACAATGCCCTGCCCAACGGGTTCTTCGCCATACTCTCCCCCATGGGGCGCGCGGGAATCGGCGCGGGCGGCAGCGCGGCGGGTTCCGCTTTTTGCATAGTGGCTTTCGACCCCCACGGCGCGGCCGCCGGCGACACCGTGGCCTACGTCGACGGAGCGGAAGCCTCGGCGCCGTTCTATTCGCCCGCCCCCGTGGACGCCTACTGCGCGGGAATCGTGGAAAAAATCAACATTTACAACGACAAGTAAGTTTATGAAAAAAGTATTTACGGCAAAAGACATAGCCGAACTCAAGCTCTCCGGAGGCACTCTTCCGCCGGACGCGATACTCACGCCTTCGGCGAAAGAGGCGCTCTCGGGCGGCCCGCAAAAGACCGCTTCCGCCGCCGCCAACACCGGAGGGGAATCCTCCGTCGTCGGGCGCAAAGAGTACACGGTTCCCGTCAAGGAGTATAAATGGACCCCCGGCGGCGACCCCAAAACGCCGCAGGAGCTCGAAAAATTCTTCTTTTCTCCGAAAATCCAGGAGCTCAAAAATCTGATTGTCGACCTCGGCAGGCGCTCGTACGGCAAAAACTATAACGACGGCAACGGCGGCAATTTCAGCGTGCGGGTGGGCGACAACATAGTGCTTTGCACGCCGACCATGATTTCAAAGGGCTCGATGAGCGCAGACGACATGTGCCTTGTGGATATGGACGGCAACCAGCTCGCGGGCAGGCGCAAGCGCACGAGCGAAGTGCTCGCGCACCTAGCAATAATGAAGCGCCAGCCCATGTGCAAGGCCTGCTGCCACGCCCATCCGCCGCATGCGACGGCATTCGCAATATCCGGCAAGACGCCGCCGCGCTGCGTCAACCCCGAAACGGAAATTTTCATAGGCCAGGTCGGGCTCGCCGACTACGGCACGCCAGGAACGCAAAAGATGGCCGACGCGGTGGGAGAATGCGGCGTCGACCACGACTGCGTGTTCATGGTAAACCACGGCGTTATGACGTGGGCGGCCGACATTGAAACAGCCTTCTGGAAGATGGAAAACGTCGAAGCGCACTGCTTCACCTCGATGCTTGCGTTCCAAATCGGCGGCCCCAGAAAGTTCTCCGAAAAGGACGCCAAAGAACTCGTCAAAATCAGGGACGCCATGGGCATGGTCAACCAGGAAAATTTGAAGGAATGCGGACTTTGCGACTCCGCCGAAGAAGCCCGCGGCTGCGTGTGCGCCTCCAAGTCTCCCGCGCAGGCCCCATCGGCGGGCTACGACTGCGAAGCCGAAAAGCTCGTGTCCAAAATTACGAACATGATAATTTCGGAACTCAGAAAATGAAGGTCTCGATAATCGGCGGCGGCGGGCGCGTGGGCGCGTGCGCCGCGTACGCGCTCGAATGCCAGGGGCTGGCCTCCGACATACAAATAATAGACGCCAACGCCGAGGCCGCCGAAGGGGAGGCGCTTGACCTCCTGCACGGCGCGGCCGTTCTCGGCGGGCAGCGCGTTTTCACGGGCTGCTACAAGCGCGCGGCGGACTCGGACATCTTCGTCATAACCGCTGGCCTGCGCCGCAAGCCGGACGAGAGCAGGCTCGACCTCGTAAACCGCAACGTCGCGCTTTTCAGGCAGATTCTCTCCTCCATACGCGGCGGCGGATACAAAAAGGACGCGGTGGTTCTCGTGGTCTCCAACCCCGTAGACATACTCACATACATCGCGGCAAAAGAGCTCGACCTGCCCGACGGACAGGTAATCGGGCTCGGCACGATGCTCGACTCCTCCCGCTTCCGCTCGCTCATAGCGAAAGAGCTGAGGGTGCCCGCAAACCAGGTCTGCGCCACGATTCTCGGAGAGCACGGAGACTCCATGTTCCCCGTGTGGAGCGGCGCGTCGGTAAACGGGCTGGCAATGAAAAGCTACGCCGGCTTCGACGTAAATTTCCAAAACAGGATATTCGAGCGCACGCGCGCGAGCGGCGCGGAAGTTATAAAGCGCAAGGGCGGCGCCGGCTGGGCTGTCGGCGCCTCAATCGCCGCAGTCGTGAGGGCGGTCGTGCTCGACTCGCGGGAGCTCCTGCCCGTCTCCTCCGTGCAGAACGGGGCCTACGGAATACGCGACGTCGCCCTCAGCGTGCCTACGATAGTCGGCAGGGGCGGTGCGCAAAAGCGCGTGGAGCTCGACCTCTGGCCCGTCGAGGCTCAGGCGATGCGCAACTCCGCCGCCTCCCTGCGCGAAACGCTCGCCAGGTGCTTCTGAAATTTGCGCGCCTTCCGGCTTCCGGCAGATGCCGGAGGCCTTTTTTTGCGCTTGCGCAGACCTGCCGCGAAAATTAAAACACGCCCATGACAAGACGACTTTTATGCGCGCTGCTCGCCGCGATTCTGTGCGCGGCCACCTATTCCCAAACGCCCGAATCCGCACACGCCGCAAAGCTCGACGCGAAAAGGGCAAGCCTTCTGCGCTATCTGAAATCCGTCGCGGACTCAGACAGATATTTGAGCGGCCAGAGATGGTCGAAGTCCGACTGGGACGAGATAAAGGCGCAGACGGGCAAACTGCCCGCGATAATGTGCGTTGAATACTGCGCCTACGAGGGCAACCGAAAGCTAAACGGGGGAAAGGCCATACAGTGGCGCGAAATAAACCCCGTCGCAATAAAGCACTGGAACGCCGGAGGGCTCGTCAGGATAACGTGCCACTTCCCCAACCCCTATATGGAGGACGGCGGGGGGCTGCGCACGCGACTCGGCGACGGCGGAGAAAAGCTTTTCTCGGCGGAAAGCTCGCCCGAGAAAACGCGGTGGCTCGGAATGCTCGCGGAAGTCGCAAACGGCGTCAAAGACCTCAACAAGCGCGGGGTCGTGCCGATATTCGGGCCGATGCACGAAATGAACGGCGGCTGGTTCTGGTGGGGCTCGACGCTCCCGCCCGCGGCGCAGAGAAAGCTGTGGGACCAGATTTGCTCCGCGCTGGGAAAAAACGGCTGCCGCGCCGTCTGGCTCAACGCGCTCTCCCCGCAAATTCCGATAGACGAAGAAAACGGCCCGGACTTCGGCAAAATGGATATCATAGGCTGCGACGTCTACGGCTTCAAATCCGCGAACAATCTCGGGGCGGTAAAGGACAAGGCCGAAATCGCCGGGTGGCGCGGAAAGATTTTCACGCTCTCGGAATTCGGGGCGTACAGCGCGCACAATCCGCAAAACGACCGGGAATTCGGGACCTACGACCTGACCGAACTGATAAGGCAGATGGACGCCCACTGCCCCCGCGCGTACGGCGCGGTGTTCTGGTCGGGCCCGTGGGGAATCCACAGGAGCAAAAACGCTAAGGAATTTATGAACGACAAAAAAATCATCACCCTGCCCGACGCAACCTACGAAGGCAAATAGGCGGAATCTTCCGACCCGAAGCGGATTCCGCAAAAACTTCGGCGCCATTCTCCGCAAAAATTAGCTCGCTTTCCGTCGCAAAAACCAGAGAATGCAAAATCTTTAAAAGCTCAGGTGGTGAAATTGGTAGACACACTGGCTTTAGGCGCCAGTGCCCGCAAGGGCGTAGGGGTTCGAGTCCCCTCTTGAGCATTTCCGCCGGAGTTCCCGCTTGCCTAAAACTTCTGCAATGCTCGAAGCGCGGTTCGAGCGAAGCGGCTGCGCGTTCCCGCAATATTAAAAATTTCCCCCTTGTTTGCGCCGCGCCAAAACGCCGCATAGGAAGCCCCGTTCAGCGCAGCTTTTCCCAGACCCATTGGGCGAATTTTTCGGACGGGAGTTCCACAAATTTGTAGAAGAGCCAGACTGCGAGCGCAAGGACGGGGATAGACGCCGCCCACGACGCCGCAACCGCCGGAACGAAAGTCCACCCTCTCTCAATTAACCCTACAAACGCCCATGCCGAAAACGACATCATCACCGGAAAATGGACGAGTATCAGCGCGAACGACCATTTGCCCGCGCCGCAAAGCCATTTGAAATCCACCGCGCGCTGCGCGGAAACGCTCAGCGCAAAGCCCAAGAGGACGGCAAAGTTCGCCGCAGAATACAAGACGCCCGCCTGAATGCCCGACGGCAGCCATACCGGCGGGAAGAAAACTCCGGCCAAAAGCCCCGAAAATATGAGAGCCGGCCCCAACCCGCGAACGCCTTTGAGGCACGGGAAGAAAGCCGCCGCGTCCGCGGCCGCGATGCCCGCGACAAACGCCGCGTAGTCGCCCGCAACCGCGGCGCACAGCGCGAAAATCGCCGCGTAGAAAAGCCACCTTCCGCGGGCCGAGCCGAAGAGAAGCAATATCCCGTAGCTCAAATATGAACCGATAAAAATGACGTTCATACACCAGAGTATGCTGCAATAGTAGCCGTCGCCATAGACAAACGCAGTATAAAGCCCCGAAACGAGGGCGGACAAAAAGGACGCCCCATTCCCGTAGAATACCGACGACCACTCCGACGGCGCGAGCTCCCCGAGTCTCGCGTTGAACATCAGCCCGCAGGCGAGAAGCGCATAGCATATCATCGTGCACGCGAGCACGGGCGGCATCAGCCTGAAATACCGCTTGACCGCCTGCCTCTTCACGGATTCTCCGCTTCCGCCGCCGAAATACGCCGCAGCGAGCGTAAAGCTTATGAGCGCGAAAAACGTGTAAAGCGGGAAAGAGCTGTTCGTGAACGCCGAAACGGGAAATGCGGAAAAGAAGCGCGCCGCCCTGTCGGAATCCCCAACGCCGCTCCCCCAGCCCACATAGCCTATGGGGAAAAACGCGAGGACATAATGGAAGAATGTCACCCATATTCCGGAAATTCCCTTGATGGCGTCTATATATTGAATGCGGCGTTTCACGGTCGATGTTCGCAAGTTCTGTTAAAAACGCCGATTCTCCGTTTTGGCACACGGCATGTCAAAATCAAAATAGGGCGCGGCGAACCTCCCGCAGCCGCACTATTCACGCAATGCCCCCTCTCCGCTCGGGGTACGGCGAGACGGACGCGCCGGCGCGCCGCACAAGGTTTTGGCTTGATCGGCCGAATTTTTGAGCGACAATACAGACATGGCGCGAACGCCGCCGGTTGCCGCGCTGCGGTAGGGCGGCATGGACAAAACGGCAAAACGGGATCCGGCAACCATGGAATATTTTACGAGATTTCAATCACCTATCGGAGTCATGATTCTGACGGGCGACGGCGAAAGCGTCACCGGACTTTGGATAGACAGGCAGAAATACTGCGGCGCGACCCGCGCCGGATTGGAGGAAACCCCCGATTTGCCAGCTTTCAAGGCCGCCCGCGAATGGCTTGACGGGTACTTTGCGGGGAAGAAGCCGCCGCCCTCCGAAGTGCCGCTAAATCCTGAGGGCAAGAGCCGTTTTCAAAAAACGGTCTGGGAAATTCTGCTCGAAATCCCCTACGGGAAACTTTCAACTTACGGGAAAATCGCGCGGGAGTGCGCCGGGCGGCTCGGAGCGGAAAGGATGTCGGCGCAGGCAGTCGGGCAGGCGGTCGGCAACAACCCGATATCCATTATAATTCCCTGCCACAGGGTGGTCGGTTCGGACGGAAATCTCACGGGATACGCCGGAGGGCTCGATATAAAAATGCGCCTGTTGGAATTCGAGGGGATAGACATGACAAAACTTTTTTTGCCCAAAAAACGGAAAAACCGCTGATTGAAAGGCAAAGAGCGCGGCGGACATGCCGCGGCAATTCCGAAATTTTCGCAAAGAGGCGATATTTGAAGGAAGGGTTTGAAAGCGGAAAATAATGGGATTGGGGCGCATTCGGCTTTCGGATTTGGGTTTGGAAACTTTTTGGGCCGAATCCCCGAAACGAAGCAAGACTTGGAGCGGCATTTGCCTCGACGAGCCGTCCCCGGACATATCGTTATACGCGCCGAGCCGGAAATAAAAAGCCCCTGCAAAACACTTGCAAGGGCTTTTATTGGGTTGCAGTCCCATTTTTTTCACGCAGCGCGGGAAAACGCAGCCAGACGGGCGCGCAAGGGATAGTCCCGATTGGTCGCGAGCTCTATCACGGCGAGATTCGCTATGCCCAAAGGCGGCCACGGTTGTGGCAGTTCTTATATATAGCCTGCAACCCGTTGCTATTGCAACGGACTTTTAAGCGACCCGCACCCACTTTGCAACTTTCCCGAATGCCGCGCGCACACTCCTTCCGGAAATCCCCCAAATCAGGCGTTTCCCAAATCTAACTTCACGACACGGAGAACTCTGATTAAAATCCGCGGCACAAAAAAACCGCGGGGAAACCCGCGGCAAAAAGTGGCGCGCCTTGAGGGAGTCGAACCCCCAACCTTCTGATCCGTAGTCAGATGCTCTATCCAATTGAGCTAAAGGCGCACTGTCTTATTTAAAGTCCCATATAAATGCACTATTGCGGCGCGTTTGCAAGCTCTTTTTTAGGATTTCGCGTTTTTTCGGACATTTTTTCAATTTTCACCCCGCTGTGCCGTCAAAAAGTAAACACGACTTTGTACTGCCCGCTCCCAAGGCCGCGCAAAACCGCCTTCTTTGCGATAAACTCCGCAATTTCCGAATCGCTCGCCTCCGATCCGGAGCTTTTCAAAAGCAGCGGACGCCCAACGACCCCTCCGTCGAAAACGTCCACCAGAAATTCCGCCGGCGAAATCATTATCTCGGCGGTACGCGCGTCGGCGTATTCGCTGACAACCGTTCGCCCGCTCGACATGTCCACCACCTTTATCAGCGCGTTCTTCCGGGCCGGAGGCTCCGCGGCGTCTTTCCTTCCGAAACTGGAAAAAGAACTGCGCATTATGGAGCGGAAAAGTCCAGTCCTCGCCGCTTCGAGCTCGTTCTTTCCCAATATGAGCGACGAATCCCCGAGAGCCGCGGCATACGCCGGCCGGGCGGCCCCGGGTTCGGCGAGACCCTCCTGCGAAAGAGAAGGCGGCCTGCGGCCGTAATTCCATCGGGTCGGCAAAAACAGCGGAGAAAAATCCGAAAGCTCCTCCACGCCAACGGAAAGCGCATCGCCGGTAGGCTGTTCAAAACGGACTTCGGCAAATGCCGACAGGCTGCTTTCGGGGAGCGCCCGGGACTTCAAATCCGGCATCACCGCAAAAAATGCGAATGAGCAAAGCAGCGCAACGCAAACCGCGGACGCTGCAAACGCCCATTCCCTGCGACTTCCGACTTTCCTACCGCCGCCCATCGGGTTCAGCCGCGATTATCGCGTTTTCAAATCCCGCCGACTTGGCGGCCTCGCAGATTTCGACGAGCGTCTGGACAGCCAGATTTTTGTCGGCCTTTATAAGCAGCGTCCCGCGCCTTGCAGGCTTGCCGGCGCGCGAAAAGCTTTTGCGGAAGGAATCTATCGTGTAGATGGCCCCGTCGAATATCAGCATCGAATCCCCGCGCGCCGAGAGCACATTCATGTCGGAATTTGCAACGGCGGAATCCGGATTGCCCATTTTCGGAAGCCCCGATTCTCCGCCGCCCCCGAAAGATATGCCAAGCCCTGTCGCCGCCACGAACTTCGAGCCGAGCAGCGTCATCATGAGGGCAATCAGCAGAATGTCGAAAAGCGCGGCGCAGTCTACGGAAATATCCTGCCTGCGCACTTTCGCCGTGGTGTTTACGAGGTTCATTTGGAGTCGCCGCCCTCCATTTGCAGATTTTCGTTTTCGGGCATTCCCCTTATTATAAAGAGCATTATGTCGTTAGCCGACCAATCGATATCCTGCGCAAGAGCCCTGACGCGGCTGTTTATCAGCGCGTACCCGAGCCACGCGAGAATCGCGATGAAAAGCCCCGCCGCGCTCGAAAGCAGGGCGTTGTAAATCTGGCCGGAAAACTCAGCCGCGCTCGCGTACGACCCGGACGAAGCCATTGTGCGGAATATCTGCAAAATCGCCAGAACCGTCCCCGCCAGCCCAACCAGCGGAGAGAGTTTGGCCACGAGCGCAAGGCTCGAGACGCGCCTGTCAATGAGCGCAAACTCGTTGGCGGCGGCGATATTCACGGCCTGCGACATCGTATCCGGCGGCTCTTCGGAATTGAGCAGGGCGGCTTTGACAACCCTCGGTATCGGCCCGTAGCTCTCGTCGCATATCGTCACAGCCTCGAGAAGCCTGCGTTTTTTGAGCGCCGTCTTTATGCCGGCAACGAACTCGACCGCGCGTATCTGCCCCTTGTGGAGGTACAACAACCTTTCGAGAAAAATCAGCGCGCCCGCGGCGGCGAGAAGCGCGAGCGGCAACATCATGGGCCCGCCGAGTTCGAAAATGTCGATTATCTTTTCCATAAACTATTTCTCTTTCGCCAATCCGAGCTTCTGCCTCGCCAGTTGAAGGGGCGGGAGGGAATTTTTAACGATTGTCTCGTACACGGCGCGCGCATCGCGCATACGGTTTTCCGACTCCATGAACTTTGCGAGATTGTAGAGCGAGCGCCCGATCCAGTAGCCCTCGCCGGGTTCGCGCTCCGGACGTTTGAGGAGTTCGGAAGACGTCAGCCACCTGACCTCGTTGGCCTCGCTGGTTTTCCCCGCCCTCTCGAGGGCGAAACTCCATTTAAACGCGGCCTCCGCACGCGCCGCGGGCGGCATATCAGGCAGCGAATAAAGCCTTTCAAAAATCGCGGCGGCTTCGAGCGTGCGGGCGTTCTGCGCCAAGGTCGCGTCCCCCAATCCGAGCCACGCAAGGCGCACTTCGGGGTGCGACGGGTACTTGTTGAGAATCTCGTTGTACAGCGCGCGCGCGTCGGCAAAAGAGTTGAGGAGTTTCAGCACGTCGGCCTGTTCGAGCCTCGCGTAGAAGTTGCGGGGGTCGTCGGGGTGGGCCGCACAAAGCCTGTCGAGAATTGCCAGGGCGTCCTTGTAGCTGGCGTCCAAACCGACTTTCACCGCATATCTTGCCGCGTCGAAGAGCGCGGAATATGCGAACCGGCTCTTCGGATACTTCTCGGTGAGCGCCACGCACAGCCTCCGCGCCTCCGCATAGCGGCCGGCGGCGGCCTCCGCGCGCGCCTGGTTTATGTAGGATATCTGCGCGGCGTCGGTAGACGGGTATTTTTCCCTCAGCCTTTCGTAGACCGCAAAAGCGCCGTCTTCGCCCCCCGTCCTTCCGAGGGATTCGAGGCACGACGCCCTGACAAGCATGGCGCTCGCGGCTATCTCCGGCGAAAGATTTTTCACAGAGAGAATTTCCGAACAAATTTTCTCGGCTCCGGCATAGTCGGCGTTTTCCCTGAGAATCACGGCTTTCAGCCAGAGCAGCCTGCCGCGCAGAACTTCCGGCTTTCCGGTTTTCAGAAGGCGGTCAATCCGGCCGAGAGCCTCGCCGCCGCGTCCGGAATGCCTAAGGCTTCGGGCGAGAAGCCACTCGGCATTCCATATATCCTCGTCGGAAACGGACGGGAGATTCGCCGCCTCATCGAGAGCGCGGACAGCGCCCTGCTCATCGCCCGCCTCGATCATGGCATCCACAGCCTTGAAGAGTATCGAACCCGCGCGTTCCGGGAACTGCCCGATGAGCGCGCGGTAGATCGCCGCCGCGCTCTGGCAGTCGGAGCTCAGCCTGTAACAGTCCGCGGCCAAAAGCCTTGCAAGCCGCGCCTGCTTCGGATTGCTTTCGAGCTCCGCGAGCTCCGCGAGGTGCGCAGCAGCCAGGCGGTATTCGGGCGCCCTGCCCTCCGCGCGCGAATACGCGGCCCACGCGAGAATTTTGAGGGCGTCGCGCCTGTATCCGGAACCGGGGAATTCGGACGCGAGGCGCCGCGCAAACTCTTCCGCGCCCCGGGCGTTGCCCCTCTTCACAAAAATTTTCGCCTTTTCGAGCAGGATTTTGTCGCGGATTTTCGGGGAGCCGTTTTTCAGAATGTCGTCTATCAGCGAGTCGAAATCCTCCTGCTTAATCTCGGGATTTTTGCCCAGCAGGGCTATCGCGTACTCGGCGACACCGGGTGAAGAGGTTTTTTTGAGGACATCGCGGAGTATCGCGAACTGGCGCGCGGAATTGCGGGCTATTAACGCGCCTATCAGCCGCAACTCGTCGCGGTCTATCTCTTCGGAAAGCTCTATCTGGAGCTGCTGCTCTATCGCCTCGACCGCCTCGTCGAATTTTCCGAGCTTAAAGAGAACCGCGGCATACTGCTTGGCGAACTGGAACCCTTGCGGGGTCCCCATGTAGATTTTCACATTGTCGGCAAGCTCCCCCTCCATCTTTTCAAGCTCCCCGCGCCCGAGGCTGCCGGCGAGCCTCGCTATGTTCAGGGCGATTTCGGCGTCGGCGAGCATTCCGCCGCCCGCCGCCGCCCCTTTGGCCCTTTCAAATTCCTCCACGGCCTTTGCCACGTCCGCTCGCTGGTAGGCTATGTAGCCGAGCGCGAGCCGGTACCACCCTTCCAAATCTTTCGGGACTCCCCCGCCGGAAAGCGGCGCAAGCTCATACTCGGCGCCGTCGGCGTCGCCCAATCCGATGTGCGCGAGCGCCGCCCTTATCCTGTTCCCGGGGGTCGGGGAGGAAGCGAGCATAGGAATTATATTTCGGAGCGCCTTGTCGAATTCGCCCTGCGCGATCATGGAATCCACATATATAATATCCATCTCCCCGTTCGCCCCCGGGGAACCGCCCGCCTTTCGGAAGTCCTCCACAATCATCTGCGCGAGCGCCGGCAATCCGGCGTCAAGCGCGCCGCGCGCCGCCGCGGCGCGCATTTCTCCGGCGTCTTCGGAGGGCTTTTTGGCTTCGGCAAAAGGCGCGGGGCTCTCCGGCGGGCGCTCCGGCCCCCCGTACGCAGCAAGCGCAAAAATACATGCCGCCGTAAAAAGAGCCGCGGAGATTTTGCCGTTTATTAACATAGAAACATAATTTCACAAAGGAGGAGGTTTTCAAGATAAAATCATGGCGGGCAAAGAGGCGCAGCGGCGATCCGCCGCTAAAAACCAACCGTTAAAATTCAGTTGGGAGCTCCGGCGGCGCAATATTCCGAACCCGCGCCGCAAATTTCTGCGCCGCTCCGAATTTGCCGGTCGCTTTCGGGTCGGCGGGTTAACAAAAGAAACGGGCAAACGGAAGAAATCGAGGCAACAGCGGGTAAAAATTTGCATAATAGTTATGATTTTATTAATTTTTTAAATTAAAACAATTATCTTTACATCGCTTTTCATTATGGTACTAAGGTTGGGTGTAAGGCAGAATATTGTTTTTTGTTTTATATAAAAGTTTCATCAACACCAAACGCCTTGAAGACTGATTTTTTCTTCAGGCGTTTTTTTTATTCCCGCGCGCCCCCGATAAAAATTGACAATCGCGCCGCCCCGTAAAACAGTGTCGGAATGTCTTCGGCAGAAAAAAAAGCAGATCCGAATCCGGAGCCGCCGGCGCCCGGCAGAATTCTGCTGCACTCGTGCTGCGCCCCGTGTTCGGCGGCGATAATAGAGCGCCTCGCCAATGACGGCGCGGAATTTTCAGTGTTCTATTTCAACCCCAACATATTTCCGTGCGAAGAATACGAGCTCAGAAAATCGGAAAACAAAAAGTTCGCCGAAAGTTTCGGCGCCGAATTCATAGACGCAGACTGGACGCACGGCGAATGGCTCGCGGAGTGCGGGGCGCTCGCGGGCGAGCCGGAACGCGGCGCGCGCTGCCTCGAATGCTTCAAACTGCGCCTGCTCAAAACCGCGGAATACGCCGCGCGCAACTCTTACGCGGTGTTTTCCACGACACTATCCTCGTCGCGCTGGAAAAGCATATGGCAAATATTCGAAGCCGGCGCGTTCGCCGAAAAAGCAGCCGGAGGCCCTAAATTCTGGGCGCGCAACTGGCGCAAGGGCGGGCTGAGCGAGCGCCGCGCGCAGCTGCTGCGCGAGCGAGGCTTCTACAACCAGCAATACTGCGGATGCGAATTCTCCGCGCGGCCGGCCGCAAAAAAAACCGCGGCGCCGGCGGGCGCGCCCCCCGCGGAAAAACCGTAAAAATGGACACAACCTACATCATAGGCCACAAAAATCCGGACGTCGACTCCATATGCTCGGCGCTCGCGTACGCCGAATTCAAATCGGCCGTCGGGGAAAAGAATTTTGCCGCCGCGCGCTGCGGCAACTCAAACGCGAGAATCGACAGGGTGCTCGAAAAATTCGGCGCGCCCCTTCCGAAATTCGTCGGCGACGTGCGCGTTCGCGCAAAGGACGCGATGAATCCCGACTTCATAAAAATGCGCGACGACGCCTCGTGCTTCTCGGTAATGGACGCCATCGACAAAAACGACATCCGCTCCATACCCATACTCGGCGCCGACGGGCGTCTGCGCGGGGAAGTTTCCGTATTTGACCTCGGCGAATTTTTCATACCCCACCCCAAGTCGGCAAGGGAGGTAAGGAGGGTGCGGGCCACCCTAAACGATGTCATAAAAACCCTCAACGCCTCCGCCCTGTGCGCGTTCAACGGCGACTGCGCCGAAGACATGTACGTGAGAATCGGAGCGATGGAGGTGGGGACTTTCGGCTCTTTTATAGAGCGGGAGGGCACGCGCCCCGAGCAAAACCTGATAGTGGTGGGCGACAGGTTCGACATACAGATAAAGGCGGTGCAGATGGGGGTGCGCGCCATAATAGTCACGGGGGGATACGAAATCGACGGGGCGGTGGTCGAAATGGCCAAAGCCGCCGGCGTAAGCGTGATAAGATGCCGCTACGACAGCGCGACAACCGCCCTGCTCGTCCGCATGGCCACCCGCGCCCTGCCGCTCATGCGCAAGGCCGCGGCGGTGGTCGGTGAGAATTTTCTGCTGTCAAAAATCTCAGCCAAAGCCCGCGAATACTTCGGAAAAAACATATATGTCTGCGATCCGGACGGCAGGCCGGTGGGGGTTCTGTCGAACGCCGAACTGCTCGACGTGCCGCGGCAGAAGCTCGTGCTCGTAGACCACAACGAGCTGTCGCAGGCGGTGACCGGCGCGGACGAGTCCGACATCGTGGAGATAATCGACCACCACAGGATAGGGGTGCTGCGCACCGCCTCCCCGATACTGTTTATGAACAGGCCGGTTGGCTCCACATGCACGATAATCAGCCGCATGTTCAGGGAAAGGGGCATAAGGCCGAGCCGCATGGCCGCGGGGCTTCTGTGCAGCGGAATAGTCTGCGACACACTCAACCTAAAAAGCCCGACCGCAACCGCCGAGGACGCCGAGGAATTGAAGGCGCTCTCGGAAATCGCCGGCGCGAATCCGGCGGAACTTGCCGAATACATATTCGGCGGCGACAGCGTGGCGGATTCCAAGGACGCGGGAGAGATAATAACTTCGGACTGCAAAACGTACAACGAGGGCGGGACTGAATTTTCGGTGTCGCAAATAGAGGAGCTGGACTTCTCGAAATTCTTCGCCAAAATCGGCGAAATAAGGGACGCACTCGACCGGTACAGGGAGCAAAAGGGACTGTTTTTTTCCGCGCTGTTCGTAACGAACGTCATGACGCAAGACTCCCTGCTGATGCTGAGCGGCGCGGAGGAGATGAAGGAAAACATCGGCTATGCGCGCGACCCCGAGCGCGACATTTACGAGCTTCCGAAAATCGTCAGCCGCAAAAAGCAGCTAATCCCGTACCTTGCGGGACTTCTCAAAAACGTGTAGCTGCAAAAGAAAAATCCGAAAAAAATGCTTGCAAAACCCCCGCAAAAGTCTTGAATGAAAACTTTAAAAATCAAACAGCGGGGGTATAGCTCAGTTGGTTAGAGCACTTGCATGACACGCAAGGGGTCGCAGATTCGAGTTCTGCTACTCCCACCATTTAGAACAACTTCCAAGTCTTTGGCTTGGAAGTTTTTTTGTGGAGTCAGAACAGGCTTTTCGAGGCGAAGCCGAAGAAAAGCCAATTCGCCACACCCCCACCATTTGAAAAGCCGTAAGCTCAATAACTTACGACTTTTTATTTTTCGTAAGTTCACATTGACTCCCCGACTTGGTTGCCGAAAAATGCACTTTTTCAGTTTTTGAAGACACAATTCCAGTATTTACCGAGCTTCGCGGGCGATTTCGGCGACGTAAGTTATTGATAAACGCGCCACCGAAAAGCCCGATTTTCGCCAAAAGTGCAACCAAACGGCAACCAGGCTTATTTTTCTGATGATAAGCGAGTTCCAGCGCAAGAAGAGAAAATGGCAATTTTCGGCAAAATTCACATAAACGCGAACCTACTTCGCCCAATCCATGGCGGCGGAAAATGCCGAACTGTAATAATCCTGCTCAGACTTCGATATGCCGTAGTCGCTCGCATAAATATCCCAACGCTCGCTGATAGTATCGGCAAAATCCTGAACAGTATCTTTTGCGTCGCGTTTTGAAACCTTAAAATATTTTGCCACTTCAAGAGCCAGCTCCAAATCAAGCGCATTACTATCTTCATTGATGTTAAGCGACAAACCCTGTGCGTGCGGATTCGGGTTAATATCGTAGACGGGCGAAAGTTTCCAACGCCCCGAATTCCCCAAAAGAAATCCGTGGTTGCGCAAATGGTCGTCAGAATTGCCGATACAAATATTGAAAACTATGCGAGTCCACATTTCGCGCAAGTCGATGCCAATATCATTGCGTGTAATAAATTCGGCAAGCTCGATATAGCTTGCACCGTCGGAAGCTCCCGTGCCGTCGGAATATCCCAACAATGCCATTGCCGATGCAAAGTGTATGCGTTTACCGTCTTCGCGGTCGAAACGCTTGGATAAAAATGTATGGTGCTTGCCGAACTTTTTCAGTTTGAATTCGGGAACGTCCATACCCAATGTCAAGGCCAATTCGTTTGCGACCATCTCCCACGCTTCGGTATCGCCTTCGTCGTTTTTACTCGGGAACTTTGCAATCCATAAATTGCCGTTTGTATCTACAACATTTGATTTCGGTCTTGCGCCGCCCAACGACGAGCCGGGGGCAATAAGCATGTTCAACCACTTCACCCTTTCCGAATCGGAAGATTCACCGTCGTTTTCCAAATTACGACATGCGGCTTCCAATTCGCGCAAAGATGAAAAAGGAGGTGCTGACAATTTTTTGTCGTTATTTAAAAATTCGCCTTGGCGGGAAGTTTTTAACCGCAAAGCTCCCATTCGCAAGTTGTCGTATACCCCGAGCAGATAATCGGATTCCAGCAACTTTTTGGGTGCGCGGTTTTCATGTTTTGCGTTCAAGGCTTCGCGTCTGTTCATTAAAACGCGCCCCCATCTGTCGGGAACGGAATCTGTAAAAATTCCAAAATTGGGTTTCGCGTCGTCCGAAAAATGCCGACCTTCGTAAAACGACAAATTCGGATCCAAGGCAAACGCACTCGGATGGCGAAGCCAGTCTTTTGAATATTCAAACGAAAATATCTCTTTGCCGCGAATGAGAGCCGAATGGAGCGTACCCAAGAAAAGCGCTTGCCCCATATCTTCGGTGTCGGCATAGACAAAAATTTCTTTTTCGGTGCTCATTGTTTTTTCTCCTTTGGGGCGCGTTTCTTTACTGCAAGTCCGACATCCTGAATTTTTCTGCCGAGAACATCGTCCTTTGCGAGCAAAAGAAAATCATTTTCAAGGCTGAGCACAAAGAGCACTTGCAGATAACTGCCTATGGCGACGGTCGGCGCGCCCTTTTCAACCAAAAGAAGCGTCGAGCGCGAAATTCCCGCCCGTTCGGAAAGCTTTTGCGTGCCAAGTCGTCTGCGTAAACGGGCAAGCCTTATATTCTCGCCTACCGTCGCCAAAATCCGTTTCAAACGCGGGAAATATACTTTACTCTCTTTCATAATGCTTTATAAACAATACAAATAGTCGCCATATTGTATGTTTTGTCAAGCATTATAAAGCAGCCTGCTATCTCAAATACCGTTCGGAGCGGATTTGGGCTACGCGCTCCACTGCCGAGCGGTCGTATTTGTGCGAGTGTTCTCCGCCCGAGACAATTTCTGGGTAAAGCTTGCGCAATGTGTGAACCGTGCGATTTGAACATTTCAATATCCGCTGCGCTTGGTAGATGTCAATTTTATCGGGTTTGCCGATTGACTTGAAATTGTTCAGCTCGGCGGCAACTGCCCTGATGAATTCGGGACGCGAGAGAATCGCGCGGATTATCATTTCGATTTGGTCGTTATCCATATTTGGCTTTTTCATTCCTCATAGTTTAGGCGTGCCCGATTATTTTTGCGGCATAATGGCAAAATACTTTTCGGCGGATGCCCTGTCGGCAAGTCCCATATAGTGTTTCTCAAAAGTAGTAAAACCGCGAAGGTGCCCCATCATAACAATCAGGTCTTTCGGATCGTATTTATAGTAACCGTATGTGGCGAACGAATGGCGGAAAATGTCCTTCGGCAATTCAAGCGGGATTTTGCGGCGGATTCTGCGCATTGTTGAATACGATTTCGTGCATACCGCGCCGATACGCTTTTCTGGCGGAGTCAGCTCCAAGAACCGCCAAAGATTTTCGGGCAAATTTTGCAGTTTGCGATTTTTGCGCACCTTTGAAACGCTTCCGCAAACGGTAATGACGTGTTCGTTGAAATTGATTGCGCTCCATTCAAGCCGACTCTTTTTGTCTTTCGGACATACTTCTTCGGGACGCAACCCCGCGAACGCCCACAAGGCGTAGCATGCTAAAACGTCAGAATCGTTCGGCAACGACTTGAAAACGCACGCGGTCTGTTCGGGCGTGAGAATCGTGGGGTTTTCTTCGTCTCTCCTACGAGATTCAACCGTAAGCGTTTCGGCAACATTTTCGTCTATCCACTCCTTCTGGCGGAAATATTTGAAGAAAATCCTGAGCTTCACGCACAAAGCCTTCTTCACCGAAAGACGCTCCCGTGTGTCAAGTAGTGCGTTCAAATCGCGCTTTGTTATTGTCTTTATAGCTCTGTCTGCCCCGAAAAAATTTTGAGTTTTGGCGATGTAGGTGCTGTAATCGGCTATTGTTGAACTGCGCGAATTCAGAGCCTCGCGCGTCTTTACGAATTTTTCAAGCGCGGCGGCAAGCGACAACCCGCCGTTTATGTAGTCGTTGGGCGTGATAAGCGAAGATATCGCCTTTTCAACTCCCGCTTCAAGCGAAATTCCGCCCGCTTCACAGGCCGACTTCAAACGCATAAACGCCATTAGGTCTGATGAATTTAACATTACGTCATCGGGCAGGCGTTTTGAGCGTTCAAGGGTGTTTGCGAAAATTTCCGCCTCGCTCCGCGTTTTGAAGGCGAGCGTTTTTCGCTGCCCCATTTCGCGGAACTTGACTGTAAACGGAGTGGGACGATTTTTCCGAACAACAATTTGGACTGAACTTTTTCTCATGAATATGAGCTTAGTCAGTGCCGGTCAAAATTTACGGATTGGGGTAATCACCTTTATCTTGCATCGGGATAAATTGATCTGGGAGCTTCGTCCCGCCAATTTGCGAAGGTCTTCGTGTGTTTTAAGAGCAGCAACTTCTTGCGGAGGTATCCTGCCTTTGCCGACGGCCCACGCGATTTTCATTTCGTAGCTGTTTGCATCTCGCTTGTATGCTTCGCGCCCTTCAAGCCATGTTAGCCACACCCGAATCTTTTCCGCCTTTTCACGGTCGCTAAGCCCGTCAAGAATAGTGAAAGGGTTCGTTGGATTTTCCTGCGGCTGAATAGTATTAGCGGCGGGGGTGTTTGTAACGGGGTTATCGCTCGGGGAGTTTGGTATTGAAATACTCAAGTCTTCCTCCGTTGGCATTTGATTCGGCGTAGCCGATTTTTCGGGCGACGATTTTTGCGGTTGCGCAGCGGGAGCTTCTTCCTCTTTCTCGGCAGTATCGTTTTGCATCGCAACCTGTGGGACATTGAAGTTAGCTAAATACAGCTCCAAAGCCTTCAGCATGACATCGTCCGTTATATTTTTCAGGGTTTCGTTAAGAAAATCCCTTATCTTTTGGCGTTCGCTTTTCTCCTTTTGCACGGGTTGTATATTTGCGGCGGCTGCGATATCGTTGATTTTTTGCGTCAACGCCTCCCCGCATTCGTCAAAAGAGGCTGACGCCAACGAATTCAAAATCTTATCGCGTTTGTCTTTGGGGTATCGGCTCAACGCCTTTCGTATTGTTTGCCAACGCGAACACCCAACGTTGCGCAAGTTTCCCATTTGTGGCGATTGAAGTTTAGCGCAGACTTCTCCGAGCGACTTTGCGATTTTGTATATGTCCGGCTTAACGGGACATATTTCTTTTTTGTTAACACAAAACACTTTCTTCCACAACCACCCATAAGTGGGGGCTTTGTTCGCCGAACGGGCAAGCAAGACAAGCTCTACGCACAAGTCAAAGACGCAACTTTTCCCTTTCTCTACGAATTTCTCCGCGTTTAAGACGTGATTGCGGGTTTCCTCAATCGCGTGTTTTATGCTTTCAACTTTTCCCGCAATTTGTTGCGGGTGACTTTTGTGATTATGAAATTTATTTTTCATACCGCACTTATTATAGGAAGATTGCTTCGGCTTTACGAAAATTCCTAAAAAAATTTCTGGGGGGTAGTTAGTGGAACAATCGCTTCGGTAAAATCGGCAGAGTACAGATGGGGAAACGGAAGAGTACAAAGATTTCGGGAGGTGGGTATTTCTCCCTGATTTAGCCGAGCTGAATCGGCAATGAACTGTGGGATTGTCCCTCCGACGGAAGTCGGAGGGGTTAGTGTAGCGCTCCGAAACAAACAGATAATTTATGGACGCGTAGCGTCCCCATCGAGCGGGAAATGCAACGCATATCCCGCGAGAAAAACCCCGTGATATTTAAGACGGCGTAGCCGTCAGTGCCGCAAAGTTTGTTTTGAAATGAAATGCCTAAACTGATAGGGCATGTTGACAATTTCCAAGTTCATGAATAAAGCACAGGTACTTCAATATTTTGAAAACGACCTGCTGGGATACTTTTGCTACGACAAAAATAGTAATACAAACGCGAAGCTTTTCGGCAGACTTGCGTGGAAGCTGGGCATAGAGAAACGTGCTCCCTCGGATGTTTTCAAGTCAGTTTTAGACAACAAACACCCACTCACGGAAGCAAAGCTAAGACCGCGGGAATGCAAACGCCAAATTTTCAGCGCATGCATGTCAGCACCGAAAGCGTTTTCCATCCTTGCCGTTTACATACTCGGCAAAGACAATGATTTTATGGCAATCCACGAAGAGGCGGCGGATGAAGCCATGCGCTGGATTGAGCAAAAGGCAAAGGTGAGAATTCGGAAGAACGGGGCAAAATATTCACTCTTTACTGGAAGTTTTCTTGGCGTGAAAATCACGCACCTTTTAAGCAGAGCGGACGACCCGCAACTACACAGCCATTACGAAATTTTCAATCTAACTTACGACATAAACGAGCAAAAATACAAAGCCTTGGACCCGCTGGAAATCTACAAAGAGTCGCAAGTAGCAACATTGATTTACCGCCGAAAGCTTGTTGAACGCCTGAAAGACAAGGAAATAAAAGCGTCGTTGGACGCCAAAGGTGAAGTGCTCATCGCGGGAATTCCACAGTCGTTGTGCGATAAGTTCAGCAAGCGGAGCAAGCAGATAAAAAGCAAAGCAAAAGAATTACAGGCAAAAAATCCGAATAAGAAATACGGGAAACGGGCAATCGCAAGAATCGCCAATCTCTTTAAAGAACCCAAACGTCTAGACAGTATGACAAAAGCGACGTTAATGTGCATTCGCGAAGAGATAAAAATTGCCTGCGGCAAACAGATAACAAAGGTTGCCCGAGGAATGATTGGTAAAACTCCGCAAAAGAATCCGGCGCCGAAGGGTATTAATACCAAACAGAAAGTCCCACAAACGTTCCAAAACCTTTTTGGCAAAATCCTAAAGTGGACTACCCGATTATACGGATGGACGGACAGTAACCCGCCTTTGCACACAGAATTACAAGAAGAATTTGCCAAAGCCTCAGCGCGCACGTTTGGCTCGTTTTCTTCCAATATTAAAATCCACGATGCCCGATACCAAAATATGTATTCCGAACAGAGTGCCGTCTTTGAACTTAACGATGACGGCGGAGCCTCGTTCACTGAAAATCTGAACCACTTCGTAGACGCCAACAAGGTGCCGATTGTCTACTTAAACGCCAGTCGCAAGCGTATTCGCAGGAATTTTAATGTCATCACGACACCCTTTGCGGAAATTGGCAAAATCAAATCCCGTTCAATCTTTATATTAGATAACGCAGATTTTATCGGCCACGATTACTTCCTTAAACTTATAAAAGTCACAAACGAGACACGCTCAAAGATTGTTTTGATTTCGAACGATCAAACAACACGGCTCCCTAAAGAAGACGACGCATTGCCTTTACTACGCTCGTTCGGGTTGAAGAAAATTATAGTAAAAAACCAAATCACAAATACCCTCCCGAAACCCTTCCCGCAAACTTCGGCAAGAACGCAATCCGACCAGACAATCCCGATACCCCAACGGACACAATCGCAACGGCAACTGACCCCACATGTATCCCAGCCCGATAAGACCAAAACACCAATCCAGACAAAGACGACTCTTACACCGATTGAGGCACAATCTCGATTAAGAAAGGTAGTAATACCAACATCGCGGCTCAATCATACACCCCCAACGCAACCTGATACGCCGTCAAAGCAACAACCACCGTCATCCCAACTCCATACTCAGCCACAACGTTCGCAACTACCCACCACACGAGAACGGCAGATTGTAAACCGTCCCGCGGAAATGAATAAAAGTTCATCGCCTACGCAAAACAATCCCCAAATACCAAGACCAATTTCCACCACCCCCTCTATATATAATAGAGCGCAACCCCGCCAAACAGCCTCCGCAATACCCGCACACCTAACCCCACAACAAAAACAGCCTCCTCAACCACATCCCCAATACGTCCGCCCGACACTTAACCCGCAACCAAAAATTGCCCAGCCGTCCACAACGAACTCCCCCAAGCCACAACAAAATACCTACCCCAAAGATAATTCCGCTCTAACCAAGGCCATACTCCTAACCACCCCAGAACCACCTGAAGAACCACCCTGCCAAACAATCAGCTGGGATATTGATTTGTAAGACGGAAAAATTCCGATGCGGGCATGCGTTATGTCCCCACCATGCAAATCTAACCTACAAAGCCTTTTCGGATAAAATGGAATACCATTCCCGATTAGCCGAAATCTAGCCGCCGCTTTTTACAAGCCTTTACCCCGCACGAAATCGGCGAGCATTTTCAATGTGTTATTTTAAATTCTTCAGTTCGAAGAAGCATTTTACTTCGGTGCGCGAAATGCCGTGCATATTAACATAGCGCGAGCGAAGAAGCGACAAATCGCGGTGTCCCATATTCAGTTGAAGGCGTGGCAGGTTTGCGTAATGTTTTGCGTGGAAGCTTGCGTATGTGTGGCGTAGAACGTCCTGAACCCAACGGCCGCGAAAGCCCGAGTTGTCGCGGATTTTGCGCCAACGGCGTTGCCAGTCTGTCGGGCAAATATGGGAAGAGTTTTCGGATTTGTGGGTAATTAGAAGCCGATTCAAGACGGGAGGGATTTCCACTTGGCGTACGCCGCCTGTCTTTGAGCATTGCGAGCGGACGGTGATTGTTTTTTCTTCGGTGTCGATGTCGCGCCAAGCGAGGCGGCGGACTTCCCTCGGGCGGATTCCCGTATAGACCAAAAGCGCGGCGACAACGGCGTATTCGGGGCTTTCGCGTTGCGCGGTTTTGATTAGTCGCTTTGTCTCGGAAAGTTTGAGTGGCTGGATTTCCTTTTCGACGACTTTCTTGCGTTCGATTCGCTTTATCGGGTTTTTGTCGCACCACTCGCGGCGGAGCGCGAATTCAAACAACCCGTGCAACATTGTCCGCGCCTTGTTGAATTGACTCGCGCTCACTTTGTGAGCCGTCTCGCCCTTCGGGTCTTTCGCCTGCGGCGAAATCTCATTCGCGCTTCGCTTGAATTGACTATCCATGTGAAACGCAGCATTTAGCCATTCCTCGCATTCGGAAACGCCAAGCTCCGAAAAGTTGCGCTTGCCGAGTTCGGGATTTGTCCGCAAAAGACGGTTTCCGATACAACGAATATCCCGCACTGAATCTGGACGCAAATGCTGCTTGCTCTTTAAATATAGAGCGAACCCGTCGGCAAGAGACATTTCCTTTGCCCGAATGCTGCTCAATCCTGCATCAATTACCTTCAAAACAAACTGTGCGTCGGTCAATTTGCTGTCGCTTGGCTTGGCGTCCAGAATATTCCGAACAAACCTTGCCGAATCTAAAACCGAAACCTTAGTCTTCCCCAAAACTTCCTGAGCCGAATTTAATATAGTGTCCATCGTATTACAAATACGAATGTCAAACTAAAATTTCTCAACTGCCCATTCCAAAATGCTCGGCGGGGTATCAGGCAGAATAAATTTTTTGTAATCAGTCAGATGCTAAACCCTGCGCGGTTTCTCTATCGTATTGAATTTTAAGTAGTTGAATAACACTCCGTGGGTATCGTATTTGCAATACTATGGTCGCGTACTTTTTAAATATAAAACAGGTATGTCAATGAAAACTAAAATAGTATTGATGGCTTTATTGCTTGGTTCAGCTTCCGCTTTCGGGTTGGATTATCTTACCGACGGCGAAGTAATTCGCTCCGACATTTCGGACTCGTGGGTGAAGATAGGGGTAAATCCTCAGGCGGCAGAACCTCCGCATCCGACTGTAAATGTCTATGTTGATAGGGGCGTTTCGATTACGGCGAGTTCGTATTTGATGATTTACGAAAACAACTCGATTACCTTCCGTGGCGGAAACACCGTTAACGGCGCTACTGTTTCCGTAAAGAAAAACTCCGCGCTTTACGCCGAAGACACAATCTTCAACATTAATCAAATTACTTTCATGGGCGATGGAAGCAATTCGGTTCTCAAAAACTGCACATTTAATGTGAAGAAGTTCACGATTAGGACTGAGGACAGCGGCAGTCTTGTGCTCGACAACACAAAAATCACGACGAGCGCTTGGGATGGACATTCTGGTGTAACACAACCGTACGACGGACTTTTCAATATTACCCTCAAAAACGGGTCTACGCTGGATATTACCGACGCGCCGAGCTACGGCTTCAACGGCGGGGCGAATTTCCACCTTGAAGGTGGGTCGTCGCTGACGGCAAATTCGAGCATTGTATCGGGCAACGACATATTCGTAGGCAGCGGTTGCTCGTTCAATATTTACGGCGAGCTTGAAACTACAAAAACAATCACCGTTGCTTCCGACGCGACAATCGGCGCAAGCTCAATTTCTTTCGAAAAGCTCCAAATATCTTTCTCGAAAGACTTTTCTTCGGGCAGCGACGAAAACCTCAATCTTGCCGATATCTTCGGCGAAAACGCGGGCGTTGTTGCCGCCGCGCTTGAAAGCGGCAAAGAGTTTACGGTTATTGACGCAAACGGCAACGAATACGAGACGGAATTCGACGAAACAGGCGGAAGCGTAATCCACATCGGCGGGCAAATTCCCGAACCCTCCACATACGCTGCGATTTTCGGCGCGTTGGCGTTGGCTTTTGTGGCATATCGCAGAAGAAAGTAAACATCATATAAATCTTTGGGGGCTTCGGGGCAAATACCCCGAAGCTTTTTTTATGGACCTGAAAAATACTGAATTAAACGGATTCGATTTTCTCCTAGACGTGGACATAGTCATTGTGTTTGCAATGTTCGTTGCGGCAATCGTGCTTGCATACTGCCTCTTTAAGGTGAATAATTCCGAGATTGGCGACGAAATGGAAACCTTTATCAAAAACGGCGGCGACAAATCTGACGACGCAGCTTTTGAACGTTTCCGCAAGGGGAGAAAATTTCGCAAAAATCTGCTCATATCCGTTGCGTTTTTTGCGCTTGTTGCGGAATACATCAACTATGTTGCTGATTTGTTTTAGCGAAATCTCACGCTCGGAAATGTTTTCTTCGCCCAAACTGATAATCTAATACGCCACGGGGTGTGGAGGGATTCTATGCGTTGCCAGTAGATTTGGGCGATGGGGTCTTGGATTTCGGGGCATTCGGCTTTCACGGCTTGTTCGTAGTACAAGTAGCCTTGTAGGGTTGTAGCTTGGGCGAGCAGGCATTGAAGTTCGAATTGTTTGTCTTTTGAGACGCAGATAGTTGGCGTACCCTTTTTTGGGAAAAGCGATTTGTCTAAAATATGGTGCTTCTCCCCTTTGCCGTCGGCGGATTTTCCGCAATATTTCTTGCGCGTCAAAAGTTCGATTGGCACTTTCGTGCGTTTTGCCGCTTGGCGGACAAAATCGGGATACGGGTTGTTGGGGTTGTGTGTGTCTTTGTGTGCGTGGAAAAGCTTTTCGTCCATTTTTAGTTCCTTTCGTATGCAAGTTGTTTATTTGCAAGAAGCCTTGCCGTGTGAAGAATCGGCAGATTGCAATGTTCGTAAGCTACAACAAAACTGCGCTTTGCCGATTCGCGTTTATATCTGATTTTGACTTCGCGCAGGTATCGCGAAAATGATTTTGAATGATGAGATTTCATAGATTATAAAGTGTCTTTATCTAAAAATTTACCGTTAAGGCAGGCGTTAAAATCGATTGCTTTCAGATGGACGCGCAGAACCTTGGCGCATTTATCGATTTCCGATTCACGCTTGTCCGCGGACATTGACGGCGTATCAACGAAGAGACGCGTAATTTCAACAAGACCGTTCGATTGGAAGCCGTCGGCAAGCTTTATCGCGGCATAGCCAGTGGGAGCATTGGCAAGCGTAATAGGTTCGTGTCTATTGCAAGATTGAGAATCACTGCCGAATCCAATTTTGCCACTCTGAGGCTCGCAAAAGTTCAAATCTTCAACCAGTTCGAGCACTTCTCGCTCGTTGCTTTTAAAGACGAAGACGTTGTTGAAGTTCGTCATAAGCCTGCGGCGAGCGGATTCTCCTATTGCCAAATCAACCCCGACAAGTCCCTGAGTGGCGGCGATAACAAAGCCGCGTTTCGAGCGGATTGTCTGCATATTGAATCCATCTCCCGAGATGTTTTCGCCATCGGTTGCCACAAGCGGAAACTCGTCCATTACAATACCAACAAGCCGGCTTGGATTTTTCCGCGCCTGAATGTGTCCGTAGACATCGCTCTTCAAGAGCTTGCAAATTGCCGATGCTGACTGCCTGTTGGAAATACCGTCGAAGCTCGCCACAACAATTTTTCCCGAACACACGATTTCGCCAACGTCCAGGCACGTCTTGCTCTTCCCCTCGAAAATATGCCCGTTTGTAATCGGGTTTCCGAAACATGAAATCAGGTTCGTCATCGTGCTAAGCTCATTGCTCTTTGTTCGCGGGTCGAGACGTTGCCATTCGTTAACACTCGCCCGCGTATCCTCTAAAAGTTCGCGTAGGACTTCGTAGGATTCGGCGGTTACGCCTTTCGACTTCTTTTCGAGCGTCCGCAAAACCATCCCAACAGAGTCCATCACGTCGCGCCAATTACTGTTTGACGAATCCGCCGTTGTAAACTCTCGCAGCTCTTCCAAGAACAGTTTAAACGTCATCCTTCCGTGCCGAAACAAACAATAAGTCAGCACCGTCTTGAAGCGTTTGCGCAGCGACTGTTCCCAGTAAACCTCACTGCTCTGGGATGGGAAAATGTTGTAAAGCCGTTCGACGTATTCGGAGATTTTGCTAAAACTGTCCAAGCCTCCGAGCGGGTCGAAATAAAACTTAGAGTCGGCGCAATAGTCTATTACGTCATCCCCGCGTCCATATTCCTTCGCCCATTTTCGGATTTTGAAAAACGTGTTGTCGCCCTTCAAATCGAAGACTAGCAAGCCGACTTTCCGCTTTTCGTCTTCCGTGTTATATCCGATGATATCGCGCAAAAGCACATTGAGCGAAGTTGTCTTCCCGCTGTCCGTACTGCCGATAAATATCGTGTGTTTGCAAAACGCGTCTTCGGAAAGTTGCAGCTTTCCCGCGCTCGTTTTGATTGTAGAAACTATTTTGTTTTTCATGACAGAAAATGTCTCCTACTCACAAAATTTACTTCGAAAGATACGTGGCATAGCGAGACTGCTCTAAATCTACCCCCATTCGTTCGAGCGTGGGGATTATTTCTGAACAGTCCAAAATCACTGCGTCCATAAAAGCCCATCCGCGTTTTTGTAACTCGGCAACAAGCTCGGTATTTTCCGCCGCGCGATACGCGTTGATGAAAATCCTCGCAAATTGCCCTTCGTCGATTCGTCTGAACAACCCCTTCGCCTTCACCGCAGGCAAAAGCGAGAGATCGAGGCACAGCAACTCCAACATCACCGCGTCCGATAGGTTTAGTGCCGACATTATTTTGCAATCAAGGGCGTCGCGCATATACAGATAACACGCAAGCTCGTTGTTGTTTGGCGCATATCCCATCGCAGGCAACGCCAAGAACGCCTCCTCCCCAAGCCGATTGTCGCAAAGCAGCAGCTCACACAGCAAGCTGTGCCTGGCTATAAAATGCAAACTTTCGTCATTCAAAAGCCCGCCGTTATTGTCGATTAGTTCGTTTAATATGTAATATTCTTTACTCATAAAAAATAGCTTATAGAGCTATGTCTTATGGAGTAAAAATTTGCCCAAACAGGGTAAGGTTCGCGCGAATTTTACTTCTAATTTAAGAAATCAGGCGCGTGGAGATTACGTTTAGTTCAACTGGGCAAAGCAGCATATGCGTAAATTTTTACACGATAATAACAAAAACTTGCCCATTTTCGTCTTTGTAGTAGTGTAGATTGACAGATTTTGAAATGATTACAGACTATCACGCCCAACTATTCGCAAATGAACTTTCCCTTCGCGCCCCGCTAGGAACGGTCGAACGCCTTGCCGCCGCGCTTATGAATACACGTGTCGACTTGAATCCGCATCAAGTCGATGCCTCCGTCTTTGCGTTCAGTTCTCCACTTTCGCGCGGTGCGCTTCTTGCGGACGAAGTAGGTCTTGGTAAAACCATCGAAGCCGGAATTTTAATCGCACAGCGTTGGGCAGAGAAAAAACGGAGGATTCTGGTTATAGTTCCGGCAAATTTACGCAAGCAATGGCAGATTGAACTGGAAGAAAAATTCTCTCTTTCGGCAAAAATCCTCGAAAACAAGTCGTTCAACGAAGCGATAAAAAACGGAAATCTAAACCCCTTCAATTGCGATGAAATCGTGATCACGTCCTACGCGTTCGCCCGCAACAAGGAGGCCTACTTGAAACAAACACCGTGGGATTTAGCGGTAATAGACGAAGCCCACCGCTTGCGCAACGTCTATAAAAGCGTAAACAAAATGGGGGCATCGATAAAAAGTTCGCTTCAAAGTGCGCCGAAAATCCTGCTAACCGCAACGCCGTTACAAAACAATCTGATGGAACTTTACGGGCTCGTCGGAATTATCGACCCGCACGTTTTCGGCGATGAGAAAAGCTTTCGCGAACTCTTTGTAAACAATCCGACTGACACCACACTTGCCAATCTCCGCGACCGCCTTTCACACCTGTGTAAACGCACTCTCCGCAAGCAGGTCTTGAAGTACATAAAATACACAAAGCGGCACGTTTTCACGCAAGAGTTTTATTCGACAAAGGCCGAAGAAAAGCTCTACGAACAAATTTCCGAATACTTGCGGCGCGACGCCCTTAAAGCTCTGCCAAACGGGCAACGTAAACTGATGACAATGATTTTGCGCAAACTGCTTGCGTCGTCGTCCTTTGCTATCGCGGGAACACTTGAAACTCTTGTTGCCCGCCTCGAACTTATACTCAAAGAAGGCACCGATCGGGCGAAGCTCGATGTGTCGCAGGATTTCGAAACGGCGGACGAATACTCCGCCTCCGACGAGTTCGACGACGATGAAGACGATGAATCTTTCGACGGAGATCTCCCCTCTCCCGACCAACCCGACGAACTGTTGTCGGAATTCGAAATCAACGCGATAAAGAGCGAAATTGCGGATCTTAAAAGTTATCTTTCGCTCGCGCAAAGTATCCGTCAAAATGCGAAAGGCGAAGCCCTGCTTGCCGCGCTCAAAAGCGGTTTTGAGATGGCGGAAAATCTCGGAGGGGCGCGCAAGGCGGTAATCTTTACGGAGTCGCGCCGAACGCAAGACTACATCTGGCAAATTCTTTCCGAAAACGGCTATGACGGCAAATTGATGCTCTTTAACGGCACAAATTCCGACGAAACGTCGAAGCGTATTTATAACGAGTGGAAAGCGAAAAATCCAAACCGCATTACCGCGTCCAAATCTGCAGATATGCGCACGGCTCTTGTCGAGCACTTCCGCGACAACGCGCAAATTATGATAGCAACGGAGGCCGCGGCAGAAGGTATCAACCTGCAATTTTGCTCGCTCGTGGTCAATTACGACCTTCCTTGGAATCCGCAGCGTATTGAACAGAGAATCGGACGTTGCCATCGATACGGACAAAAATACGATGTCGTTGTCGTGAATTTCCTCAACCTCAATAACGAGGCCGACCAACGCGTCTACGAGATTCTCAACGAAAAGCTCCATCTCTTCGAGGGCGTGTTCGGCGCGAGCGATGAAATCCTCGGCGCGCTCGGCAACGGATTAGACTTCGAGCGCAAAATTGCCGAAATCTATCAGAAATGCCGAACGTCCACGCAAATCCAAATGGAGTTCGACTTCATTCAAACGCGCTTTTCTTTGGAGATTGCCGAAAATATCCGCAAGGCACGACGCAAGCTGCTTGAAAATTTCGACGCCGAAGTAGCCGAACGCCTCAACGTTTTCCACGAAGCCTCGCACGCAACCATCGACAAATTGCAGGCAATCCTTTGGGCACTTACAAAATACGAACTTTCACATCAGGGCGTGTTTTTCGACGAAGAAAACCTCACGTTCCAAATGCTTAACGAAACCGCGCCCGACTTTGTGGATAAAAAACTCTACGCCATAAAATGGAACGGCGAATATTGCCAACCATACGGCATCACACACCCGATAGCCCAAAAGATCATCGCTCGCGCCGCCAACCGCGATCTCCCATACCGCGGCGTTCTCTTCGATTACGAAAACACAATCGGCAAAATTTCGGTTATCGAACAGCTGCCGAAAAAGTCGGGCAAACTGATGCTCTCAAAAATCACAATCGGCACAACCGAGCCCGAAGAACACCTTGTCTTCACCTGCGTTGACGACCTCGGCAACCAAATAGATCCCGATACCGCCCGAAGATTTTTCAACCTCAACGCCCGAACATACGATCTCCCCGACGCGTTTGATTCGACACCTCTTGAACCTTTCTTCGAAAGCCAAAAAGCGGCAATTATAGCCGACAACGCCGAGAAAACCGCAAAACAGTTTGACGCCGAAGTCGAGAAACTCGAACGCTGGAGCGAAGACCGCAAAATGTCCCTCGACCTAAAAATCAAGGAAATCGACAAACAAATTCGCGACTTAAAGAAGAACACTCGCAACCTCCATACGCTCGACGAGAAGATAGCAAACCAACGCAATTTGAGAGCCGCCGAAACGGAAAGAATGAACCTACGGCGCAAACTTTTCGCCGCCCAAGACGCCATAGACGACGAACGCGACAAATTAATCGCCGCCGCCGAAAAATCATTGACTAATAAGATAACATCGCAAATAATATTTGCAATAGAATGGAGAATTGTGTGAAAGCCTTAAAAAAATGCTCCTGCAAGGTGTTCGCCTCTTTGTGCTTTCTTGCGGTTCTACTGAGTGGAATTATCGGTCTTATAGGTTTGACTTACGACGGCAGCGCGAAATGGATAGATTGGGCTAATTTGATTGTAAACATCATAGGAACAATAGGATTAACCTTATTTATATATTGGATGGGTTCTGTTAGAGCCGAACAGAACAGAGAAGAGAAAAAGAGGATTGAAACACTGAACATTCTTTTTTCTGAATATACACGGTTTGCGCAAAAACTAATATTCTCCGTAACAGAAATAAAAAGAATAAACCATGAAGCGTCCTTTTCTTTGTATTTAATATCCAACAATAAACTTACACAACCTCAATTTGATGAGTCGCGAAACATTGTTTTAAAAGCCCCATCTTCACTTATACATTTTAATTTGAAGGAATCTGAACTTTCATTTATGGCAAGCGAAGATCCTGAATTGTATTTACAAATATTGTTCTTCTATGAAAAGCTTTACAATTTGGAAGGAACACTTGGAAAGTATACAAAAGATATAGAAAATGAAGTTGGAGCATATAGGGAGGAACTCCGCAAAAGGGGTGGGACTCCTCTTACAGGTGGTCTTATCAGTATTAATGAAATAGATATGTTTTTTAGACGTATCGAAAATATTACAATCCCCGCAATTCAGATGCTTGAATGCTGTATTTACATACTCCAAAAATTGCGTATTGATTCATCTACCTATGCAAATAAATATTATCAAAATAAAGTTATATTGAATTCAACTATTATCTTTGAGCCATTTACAAAGATAATGAATTATAAGTTTGAAAAATTCGATCCGAAATGCGAACGTATCGGGTAGAGTTATGAGCAAGCAGAAGTTAGAGTTGGTTTGGGTGGGGAAGGAGAAGCGGGCGCGGTTGGAGCCTCGGATTCTTATTGAGGATTCCGCAAAGAGTTATCATGCCGCTAAAAGAGTGTCGAATGACGATATTTTCGACAACATGCTTATTCATGGAGACAATCTTCTTGCGCTCAAAGCTCTCGAGCAAGAATATGCAGGCAAGGTTAAGTGCATTTACATTGATCCTCCCTACAACACTGGCAATGCTTTTGAACATTACGACGACGGTATTGAGCATTCCCTCTGGCTTTCTCTGATGAGAGAACGCTTGGAAGTTTTGCGTAATTTACTATCTGAAAACGGTAGCATTTGGATTTCGATTGATGATGATGAGCAAGCTTACTTAAAGGTTTTATGTGATGAAATTTTTGGGAGATTAAATTTTATATCAAATGTAATATGGGAAAAGAAATCGTCTCCACAAAATGATGCGAAATGGATTAGCGATAACCACGACCACATACTTTGTTATGCAAAAAATAAATCAGTATGGAGACCAAATAAATTACAACGGACAGATGCAATGAATTCTATCTATTGCAATAGCGATGAATATGATGGAATTGCCGAAGATGGTTCATTTTATGGAAGAGGACCTTGGTTTCCAGGTGATATGACTGTAAAAACAGTTTCGCCTAAAGCTTTATATAATGTAGAAACTCCTTCTGGTCGAATTGTAAAACCAGCAGAAGGCAGAGCATGGGTATATTTCGAGGATAGATTCAAAGAATTATTAAAAGACCATCGTATAACATTTGGGAAAAGCGGAAATAATAAGCCTTGTATTAAAAGATTTCTTACTGAAATTGAAAATGATGGTGTTGTGCCTAAATCAATATGGTCATATAAAGACGTAGGTGAAAATCGAAACGCAAGGCAAGAGGTAAAGGTATTTAATTTATCAGATCCCTTCTCAACTCCCAAGCCTGAACGTTTGATTGAACGTATTTTAACTCTTGGCAGCAACAAAGGCGATTTGGTTCTTGATTCGTTTTTGGGGTCGGGAACTACGGCGGCGGTTGCGCACAAGATGGGGCGGCGTTGGATTGGTATCGAATTGGGCGATCACTGCGACACTCATTGTGCGCCGCGTCTAAAAAAGGTTATCGACGGCGAAGACCAAGGCGGCATCACTAAATCGGCGAACTGGCAGGGCGGCGGCGGATTTCGCTACTACAATTTGGCTCCAAGTCTTATTAAGTTCGACGAATGGGGGAACCCCGTAATCAACAAGCAATTCGACGAACATATGCTTGTGCGCGCGTTGTGCAAAATAGAGGGCTTTGATTTCGCCCCCTCGCCCGACACGTATTGGAAGCAGGGTAAATCAACCGAAACCGACTTCATTTACATCACAACCCAGCATCTAACGGCGCAAATGCTCACAAAGTTAAATGATGACGTTGGGCAAAAGAATTCGCTTTTAATTTGTTGCGGCTCGTTCGACGGCAATGTGGAAAGATACGGAAATCTTACAATCAAGAAAATCCCCAAGGCGATACTCAAAAAGTGCGAATGGAATCACGACGACTATTCCTTGGAGATAAAAAATCTCCCCTTTGCCGAGCCGACTCCGTCGCAACCCGCCCCCGCAAAAAAGTCTTTCAAGAAACAAAAAGCCGACAAAGACCAACTCGATTTATTCGGGGAGAATAAGTAATGAAAAGCATCGACGAACAGAGCTTGCAAAATGCGTATAGGCTATTTGAAAGCGGCGCGATTGACGCGGTTGAAGTAGGCACGTTGCGCGGCTTGCTCGACATTCACAAGTATTTATTCGGCGGATTATACGACTTTGCGGGGCAGATTCGAGAAAAGAACATTTCGAAAGGCGGATTCAGATTCGCAAACAGTTTGTATCTGAAAGAAGCGTTGGCGAAAATCGAGCAGATGCCCGAAAATTCCTTCGAGAAAATTATAGCCAAGTACGTTGAGATGAACGTTGCGCATCCGTTTATGGAGGGCAACGGCAGAAGTATGCGCATTTGGCTTGATATGATTTTGAAGAAGCGTTTGGGGAAAGTCGTGAACTGGCAAACGGTTGACAAAGACCAATATTTACAGGCAATGGAGCGCAGCCCCATAAACGACCTCGAAATACGGACGCTGCTTATGTCCGCCCTAACCGACGACGTAGACAACAGGGAAATAATTTTCAAGGGCATAGAACAATCATACTATTACGAAGGATGCCAAAAGGACTGATTGGCAATGGCTGAAAACGACATCATAATTTACAAGTCGAAAGACGGCAAAACGGAGATAGGGCTTACCGAGCTTGGTGACAAGATTTGGCTTACCCAGCCCGATATTGCAAAACTTTTTGGCACCTCCGTTGCCAACATCAGTATGCACATAAAAAACATACTGGACGACAAGGAGTTAAACAAAAATTCAGTTGTTAAGAATTACTTAACAACTGCCTCCGACGGCAAGAATTACAACGTTACTATTTTTTCACTCGAGATGATTTTGGCGGTAGGATTTAGAGTTAGGAGTCCGCGTGCGGTCGAGTTCAGGCAATGGGCTATCCGCAATTTGGTTTCGTATCTCGAAAAAGGCTTTCTTATCAACGAAGAGCGGCTAAAAAATCCCGATGCGTTTGGCGCGTTCGACTACTTCGACGAGCTGCTTGAGAAAATCCGTGACATTCGCGCTTCCGAAAAGCGTTTTTACCAGAAGGTTCGCGACTTGTTCGCGTTAAGCTATGGTTATGACCCGCAAGACAAGGCAACGCAGATGTTTTTTGCTGAAGTTCAAAACAAATTGCTTTACGCGGTAACCAAACAGACGGCGGCGGAAATAATAGTTTCGAGAGCTGATCCGACAAAGCCGAATATGAATCTCACCGCGTGGAAGGGTTCTATTGTCCGCAAAGGCGACATAATAATAGCCAAAAACTACCTGAAAGCCGACGAAATCGACACGCTTAACCGCCTTGTTTCAATCTTCTTGGATTCAGCGGAATTGCGCGTAAAGAGGCTCCAAACGATAACAATGGACTTTTGGAAGGGGGCAGTTGACAAGCTTTTAATGTTGAATGATTTTCCAGTACTGAACGGTTCGGGAACTGTGAGCCGTGTAGAAATGGAACAAATTGTCGGCGGCAGATACGACGAATTTGACGCAAAAAGACGTGCACAGGAAGCTATAGCCGCCGACCAAGAGGACATGAAAGAGCTGGAAGACATAGAAAAGAAAATCGCCCAAAAGAAGAAAAGACAATGAGCGTATATGATGTAAGTCCCATTTCAAACAGGCTTAGCTTGCGCGAGCCGCAAAAGATTTCGCTCTCAATTCTAGACCGAATTTGCGAGATTACGGATTTGTCGAAAGACTGCGACATTGCCAAGGCGTTGGAGGTTATCAAAAGCGAGTTCCCCACGGTTTCGGATTTCGAGCGCAAGTTTCCGTCGCTTTGTTTTGCGCTCGCAACGGGCGTCGGCAAAACGCGTTTGATGGGAGCTTTCATTGCGTATTTGCACACAGTGCACGGCGCAAACAATTTCTTTGTGGTAGCCCCTAACCTTACAATTTACAACAAGCTTCAAGCCGACTTCACGCCCAACACGCCCAAATATGTCTTCAAGGGAATCGGCGAATTTGCGAGGAATCCCCCGATTATCGTTACCGGCGACAACTACGAAAGCGGAATCGGCGCACGCGACGACATGATTTCTAATGTCGTAATAAACATTTTCAACATCGCAAAAATTACCGCCCGCGACGGCGGCAAGCTCGCAAAAGACGACGAGCAGCGTTCGGTTGCGCGCATCCGCCGTCTGAATGAAGCAATCGGCGACAGTTATTTCAACTATCTCGCCGAGAAAGAAGATTTGGTCGTGATTATGGACGAGTCGCATCGCTATCGGGCAAGCGCGGGCTGGGAGGCGTTGAACGACTTAAAGCCCGTCTTGGGATTGGAGCTTACGGCAACTCCGCAGGTGGAAAAAGCGGGAAAATCCGTCCCGTTTAAAAATGTTATTTATGATTACCCGCTCGCACTTGCCATCCGCGACGGATATGTGAAAGAGCCGGCGGTCGCCACGCGAGAGAATTTCGACCCAAAGCAGTATTCGTCCGAAGAGCTTGAAAAAATCAAGCTTCACGATGCCGTATGCATTCACGAATCCACTGCGGCAGCGTTGACCGTCTACGCGCAAAACAAGGGGGTAAAACGCGTAAAGCCCTTCATTTTGGTTGTGGCAACCGATACCACGCATTCGGCACAGCTGCGCGCGTATATGGAAAGTTCGGACTTTTTCGACGGACGCTATGCGGGGAAAATTCTAGAAATAAATTCGGCGACTTCTGGCGAAGAAAAGGACGAAAACATCGCCAAGCTTCTGACCGTGGAAGATCCGAACAATCCGATTGAAATTGTAATCCACGTCAACATGTTAAAAGAGGGTTGGGACGTTACCAACCTCTATACGATTGTTCCGCTGCGCGCGGCGAACTCCAAAACGCTTGTCGAGCAGTCCATCGGGCGCGGATTGCGTTTGCCTTACGGCAGGCGGACTGGCGAGCCCGAAGTGGATACGCTCACGATTGTCTCGCACGACAAATTTCAGGAAATTGTAGACTATGCAAACAGTCCCGATTCGCTCATAAGAAAGACGGTTGTTATCGGCAGGGACATTCCGCCCGAAGGCAAAGTTTCGATAACGGTAAAAAACGCGATAGACGCGATAATCGAAGGCGATGTAAACGAACCGTCCGACGACGACACGGAGGTTTTACGTGGCGATTCGCAAGATTCTATAATCAAATCCGCAGCAAAGAAATATACTTTCAACACGGAAGAGGAAAAGAAAATCGCAAAAATCACAAGAGAGGTAATAAGCGAGGATTTCCAGAATCAGCCGACAGTAAAAGCACTTTCTACGCCCGAAGTAAAGGCGTTGATTGTCGAAAAAGTTAAGGAGAAAATTTCGAGGGAAGTACCGCAGACTGAACTCGATTTCGGCGGACAAAACGAGCAACTACACCTCGAAGAAAATGTCGGTAAGGCAATCGGAATGACGCAGGAAATGACAATCGACATTCCGCGTGTAATCATTACCCCCAAAGGCGAAAGCCGCCGCACATTCGAAATGTTCAATCTCGAATGCGAAGGGTTGCGCAAATTCCAGCGGGTAAGCCGCGACATCACCGTACGTCAGCTTCAAACAAATATCGGCTTTGTAATTTCCGCGGAGGAAATGGACGGCGAAGAATCGCCCGAACAGATAATCGTAAGTGCGTTGATGGATTTAAACGACATACCATACGACGACAACAATGCAGTTATAAATGCAATCGCAAAACAGTATGCCGACTTCCTGCGCTCGTATGAATCGGACGAAAACGAAGTTCGCAAGATTGTTCTTTTCAACCGAACGGAGATTGCAAACACGCTTCACAACGAATTGTTCAAGCACGTCAAAACGGCGGCGGTTGAATATAAGGCAGACGTTTTTAGGGGGTTCAACATTGTGTCGTCAAACAGTTATACGCTCACAAAAGGCGACAATAGGCAAAATTTCAGAAACCCAGTCTTCACAAAACGCGATATCGGTGACATCATTTTTGACGGTTTCAAAAAGTGCCTGTTCCCGCAAATGAAATTCGACTCCGACACGGAACGCAGATTTGCCGTAATTTTGGAGGATTCGCCCGAAGTTTCGCGTTGGTTCAAGCCGAGTACAAAAGATATTTCCATCTACTATTCCGATGGCAGGGAGTATGAACCCGATTTCATTGTGGAAACGCCTACATGCAAATTGCTAGTGGAGACAAAAGCGGGGAAAGACGTCGATTCCGCACAGGTTCAGACAAAAGCGCAGGCAGCAATACGTTGGTGCGAATATGCAAGCGAACACGCCGTAAAAAATGGTGGAGTTCCGTGGAAATACCTGCTGATTCCCGATACCGCGGTTCTCTCCAACGCAACTCTCGAAGGATTGGTTGCCAAATTCGCGAAATAAGGACTATTGACTAATTTTGACGACAAAGTAGGCTTCCTTAAATGACAAACCCCCGTTTACAGTTTCGAGCAAGGCGATTTCGATGATTGCGGAAATTTCCGCGCTTGTCGAGAGGTTTGCCATTCGCTTTGAACGCGACGCTCTGAAGCTTAGGCGGGCGAACAAAATCAAGACCATTTATTCGTCGCTCGCGATTGAGGGCAATACCCTTTCGGAAACGCAAGTTGGAGACATTTTAAACGGCAAAAATGTAGTCGCGCCGATTCGCGAACTTCAAGAGGTGAAAAACGCGATTGCCGTATACGACAATTTTGCCTCGTTCAATCCGTTTTCGCTCGAAGACCTTTTGAGGGCACACGCGCAGATGATGTCGGCACTCGTCGAAACTGCGGGACAATTTCGGAGAAGCGGGGTCGGCGTTTTTGACGGAGATCGCGCGGTTCACATTGCCCCACCATTCGAACGCGTACCAGAGCTGATGGCAAACCTCTTCGACTGGCTCAAAAACGCCGACGACCACCTGTTGATTCGCACTTGCGTCTTCCACTACGAGTTTGAATTTATCCACCCGTTCGCCGATGGAAACGGCAGAATGGGTCGCTTGTGGCAATCGCTGATTTTGTCGAAACTCAATCCCATCTTTCAATATCTGCCCGTCGAAACGCTCGTTCACGACAACCAGCTGAAATACTACGAAGCCATCAACGCGAGCACGGCAAACAACGATTCTGGCGCGTTTATTGATTTTATGCTCGGCGAATAGCTCAATGCGCTGAAAATCCACCAAGGTTCGCCGATTGGCAGAGTAAATGGCGGTGTAAGTGGCAGAGTAAATGAAGTGTTCGGCTACGTAAAAGCGCACGAGGGTTGCAATGCCGGCGAGCTTTCCGCCGCGCTTTCGATTCCCAAGAGGACTCTTGCCCGCGATTTGAAAAAGCTTGCCGAGCAAGTAGAATTCCGCGGTGCACCCAAGACTGGCGGGTATTATTTAAAGTAATTGCGAGTCGGTCGTTATACCTATTCCGTATAACAAGAAGCTGGCGGAGCAATTTTATACGTTATTTGTATATTATTCTTGATTTTCGCAAAATATATACGATTATTGTATAAAATGAGCGAGCAACTGAAAGATTTTGTAAAAGCGCGGCGCAAAGAATTGAAGATGACCCAGCAGTCTCTTGCCGACAAAAGCGGCGTGGGCATTCATTTTATTCGCGACATTGAGCAGGGCAAACAAGACCTTCGGATAAAGAAGGTAAATCAGGTTCTGTTTATGTTCGGCGCGAAGCTTGCGCCCGTTCCGCTAGACAAGGAGGATAGGCAATGAGGAGCGCAAAAGTTTTCTTCAAAGACGCCTTTGCGGGAACGCTGCGAGAAACGGAATCGGGCTACGAATTCGCCTACGACGAAAACTACCTCCATACCGACGCCGCCGAGCCCGTCAGTCTCACATTGCCGCTCCGCCCCGAACCGTATACGCAAAGAACACTCTTTTCGTTTTTCGACGGGCTTATTCCAGAAGGTTGGCTACTCGATTTTGCCACGCAAACTTGGAAGCTCGACCCGCGCGACAGAATGGGGCTATTGCTCGCCTGTTGTAAAGACTGCATCGGCGCGGTGAGCATCATCGGGAAGGAGGACGGTAAATGAAAAGATGTTTGTATTGCTACAAGCCTCTCAAAGACGGCGAGGTAGACTTTCACACAGTCTGCGCCAAAAAATTTTTCGGCACATCGGTTGTCCCGAAACTGCCCTACTTGCAGGCGGACTTGAAAGAGCTTGCAAAGCAGGTTGTGCGCTCGCAAACGACAATCGCGGGGGTTCAGCCGAAGCTTTCTATGTATCTCGACAAAGCCGTTCGCGCCAACCCGAAACTCACGATTGTCGGCGTATTCGGCAACTACATTTTGAAGCCGCAGGCGGCGCGCTTTTGCAACCTTCCCGAGAACGAAGATTTGAGCATGCACTTGGCGGAAATCGCGGGGCTTGCAACGGTGCCGCACTCGCTGATGCGCTTTGCCGACGGCGGGCTTTGCTATATAACAAAGCGAATCGACCGCGGCGCGAACGGAGAAAAATTCCCTATGGAGGACATGGCGCAGCTTACTTTGCGGCTGAGCGAAGACAAATACAAGTCGTCCTACGAACGCATTGCAAAAACAGTCCGCGAATATTCCGACAACGTCGGGTTTGACCTCTCGAATCTCGCCGAACAAGTTTTATTTTCGTGGATAATAGGCAATTCCGACATGCACTTGAAAAACTTTTCACTCATAAAAAGCGACGGCAAATGGGGACTTTCGCCCGCCTACGATATGCTAAATGTAAAGCTTGCTTTGCCGAACGATGCAGAAGAATTGGCACTAACACTCAACGGCAAAAGCGGGACATACCAATATACGAAAGTAGATTTTGTCAAGGCGTTCAGAACATTCGGGTTGACGGACTCGGCAATAGACAACCTATTCTCGCGAATGATTAAAGCAGAATCCAAACTTTGCGATTTTATAACCACGAGCTTTTTGTCCGTCGAAATGCAAAATGTTTTTTGTGGGTTGATAGCGGAAAGAATCGGCAGATTGCGGTAGGAATCAAATGGTTTCGTTAAATGTTAAACATCACAAACAGCCAAAAATTACGAGCCAATAATTGCCAATTTCGGACATCCCCAAAAGTGTCAAATTGCAACCAAGCGGCACGACGATTTCATAAATTATTGAGCGCAAAGAAACATTTCTTGCATGACACGCAAGGGGTCGCAGATTCGAGTTCTGCTACTCCCACCATTTGAAAAGCCGTAAGTTTAATGACTTACGGTTTTTTGTTTTTCACGGTTAGCATGTTAAAAAATTTTGGAACGTTCCCAAAGCATCTTGAAAAAATGCGAAAGAGCGTTGGGCTGAATCCAAAAATTTGCGATAAGTTTGCGATATGCAACAATATGTTAAAAGAAATATAAATTTGACGGCAGCGACGGATATTTATGTTCCCGCAAGTTTAACGGCAGGCAATCCGCAAACATATCCCGAATCCGCGCGGAGCATGCCCCGTCTGCCGTCAGGCGCAGGGCGCTTCGCCCGGGCAAATCGTTTTACAAAAATCTTCCCGTCCGGCTTTCGGGGGAATTTTTTATATCTTCGGGAGTTCCCGCCGCCACTATCCTCCCCCCGTCTCCGCCCCCGCCGGGGCCCATGTCTATGACATAGTCGGCGTTGCGGATTACGTCCAAATCGTGCTCTATGACGACTATCGTCGCCCCGTTTTCGACGAGCCTCCGGAAGACGCCGAGCAGCGTCCGGACGTCGAGCGGGTGGAGGCCTATCGTGGGCTCGTCGAATATGAACAGGGAATCCGACTGCGTTCTGCCCATCTCCCCCGCGAGCTTCAACCTCTGCGCCTCCCCGCCCGAAAGGCTCGGCGTGTCCTCGCCGAGCGTCAAATAGCCGAGCCCCATGTCGCACAGCGTCCGCAGCCGCTGGCATACCGTTTTCATTCCGGCGCACGCGGAGAGCGCGGAGAGTGCGTCCATAGCCATTATTTCCGGAAGCGAAAACTCCCCGTCTTTCCTCGAATACTTAATATTGTGCGCCTCCTTCGAGTAGCGTGACCCGCCGCACTCGGGGCACGGGATATCCACGTCCGGCAGAAACTGCACGTCGAGGCTTATGACGCCCGTGCCGTCGCACATCGGGCATCGCAATTTGCCCGTGTTGTACGAAAAGTCGCCCGCGCCGCACCCGAGCCGCCCGGCGTCGGGGGTTTTCGCAAAAATCTTGCGCAGTTCGTCGTGCACGTTCACGTAGGTTGCCACGGTAGAACGGATGTTGACCCCGATGGGGGCGGCGTCGATAAGCTTGACGCGCGCTATGCCGTCCGCCTCGACAGACGCGACGTGCTCCGGCAGACTCCGCCCCGCAAGCCGCGCGGACAGAGCGGGCGCGAGACTCTCGAGAACGAAAGTCGTCTTGCCCGACCCCGACACTCCGGAAACCGCCGTCAACCTGCCTTTCGGAATCTCCACAGAAAGCGGCTTCACGGTGTGGATTGCGCGCGTGGAAATGCGGATTGCCCCGTTGGAGAAAATTCCGCCGGCGCACGCGCGGGGTCTCGCACAGACTTCCGCCGCCCCCGACAAAAACGCCCCTATTTGGGAATCCGGATTTTTTTCGATGTCGGCGACCGTCCCCTCGGCGATCACGCGCCCGCCGTCCGCCCCCGCCCCGGGCCCCATCTCCACAAGCCAGTCGGCGGCGGACAGTATCTGCGCGTCGTGGTCGACGAACGCGACCGAATTTCCGTCGGCGACCAAATCGCGCATAACGCCTTTCAGTCCCTCTACATTCGACGGATGCAGGCCTATGGACGGCTCGTCCAAAACGTACAATACGCCCGTCGTGCGGTTGCGTACGGCGCGCGCAAGGTACATTCGCTGGCGCTCTCCGGTGGAAAGCGTGGACGAGGCGCGGTCGAGGCTGAGGTACCCGAGCCCCAAATCGAGCAGCCGCCCCGCGGCGACTTTGAACGACCCGCAAATGCTCTCCGCCATGGGCCGCATTTCCGCGGGGAGCGACACCGGAACGCCGTCAACCCAATTTGACGCCTCCGAAAGCGTCATCTTGCACGCCGCGTCGAGCGATATGCCGCGCAGCTTCGGCGCGCGGGCGGCGGCGCACAGGCGCGTTCCTCCGCAATCCGGGCAGACGTCGCGCTTCAAAAATTTTTCGACGCGCTTCATTCCCTTTTCGTCCTTTACCTTTGCGAGAGCGTTCCGGACGGTGTACACCGCGTTGTAGTAGGTAAAGTCGAGCTCGCCCGCCTGGTTAGACTTCTTGGCCTTGTAGAGAATGTGCCTCTTTTCGGCGGGGCCGTCGAAGACGATCTCCCGCTCCCGTTCGGTGAGCTCCCTGAACGGAACGTCGGTGCGAACGCCCATCGCGCGGCAGACGTCGGTCATCAGCGACCACATCAGGGAGTTCCACGGAGCGACGGCGCCCTCGTCTATCGAAAGCGATTCGTCGGGAACGAGGGTCGACCTGTCGACCGTCCAAACCGTGCCCGTCCCGTCGCAGGTTCGGCACGCCCCGCGGCTGTTGAACGCGAGCTCTTCCGCCGACGGCGCGTAAAACTTCGCCCCGCACTCGGGGCATTCGAGCTCCCTGCCGGCGGCGACCGCAAGCGACGGCGCGAGATAGTGGCCGTTCGGGCACCTGTGGCTTGCAAGCCTCGAAAACATCAGGCGCAGACTGTTCAAAAGCTCCGTTCCCGTGCCGAAAGTGCTGCGTATCCCCGGAACCGCGGGGCGCTGGTGGAGGGCGATGGCGGCGGGGACGTACAGAACCTCGTCGACCTGCGCGCCGGCGGCCTGCGTCATGCGCCGCCGAGTGTAGGCGGAGAGCGAATCGAGATAGCGGCGCGAACCCTCCGAGTACAAGACCCCGAGCGCGAGCGAAGACTTCCCCGAGCCCGAAACTCCGGCTATGCCCACGATTTTGTTCAGCGGTATGTCTACGTCCACATTTTTGAGGTTGTGCACGCGCGCGCCGCGAATCTTTATTTTGTCTGCCATAAGAAAATTCCGTCGGAAAATGAATGTCCCCCTATCGGGGGCGAACAAACGTAGAGTTTTAGGTCAAACCCGCAAAAAATCCACAAAATTATCCCGACGCGGGCGCGCAGAATGCCGCAACGTTTCCCGGCTTGCCGACGGGCGAACGACGGCGCAGACCCCGCAATCAAAATCCGGCGCATACGCCAGCGCGCCGGCCTGCGGATTTCCGGCGGCAGCGGCGCTCAATATCCGGATTCGCCGAATGCGCCTTCGCCGCGCGGGCGCATGCGCAAAAAACTCCGCCCGTGCGGTTTCAATCGGGATTGAAAAGGGCGGATATGCCGCAGGGGAGCGGCTTCCCGCGGCGCAAAAATGCTCAATACCTCAATATATACCCGTTGAGCATGAGATTTTTCAACTCGCGTTCCGTAAGCCATACGGGCTTCTTGGAGCACCCCGCAACGAGATATTCGTCCGTCTTTTTGTTGAAGCCCAAAAGCAGCGCCTGAGAAAAAAGCCTGCCGCGCGAATTGGCGATCTTCTTCTTTTCGAGCTTTCGCAGCGACTTAGACCAATCATCGGGAGATTTTGCGGAACTCCTCTCCGACGCGCGGGCGGTAAATTCTCCGTCATAGAGGCCGGAAACAACCAGCCAGCAGAGGATCGGAACCCCGTCCTCTATTCTCTGGCGAAAGTTGTTCGCCGTAAATCCGACTTTCTGCAAACCCATATTTTTGGAAGCAAGGTACCTGTTCGCGCCCGCAATCAGCCCGTCTATCGGAACGCTGTCCTTGCGGTCGCCTTTCTTGTCAACCGCCCCCGTAGCTTTGTTCAACGATTCGTCGAGCTTTTCGAAGTCGAGATCCTTGTCGATATACGAAATGAGCGCCAACATCGAAGGGCCGATTACATCCGTGTTTTTCAGCTTGGAACTGTCCGGCATCGGAAGCCTTGCTATGAACACGTCTCCGAATTGGTTGGTTTCGACGCGGGTTTTAAATTCCCGCTTCAAATCTATCCTCGGTTTTGCGGCGTCCGGATTGTCCGCCGACCAAAGGCCCGGGAATGGAACATATGCAAAAAGCAGACAGGCGAAAACATTCTTTATTTTCATATTGAAACCTTTTTTTGCGGAAAAACAAATTTTCACGAAAAGTCAACCAATCAAAACGGGCGCCCGCCCCTCCGCCGCAAATGCGCGGATAGGGGAAACCGCCGCGGTCATTTGCCGGCCGGAACCCCCGCAGCCTTGGCGCGCTCCGCCTCGGCCTTCATCGCGTCGGAGCGCGCTATCGCCTTCGAGAGTTTCCCTCCGATATCCGCATGTTTTGAAAGCCCGCGCGCAAGCGAGGCCACCGCGTCGGCGTACTCCCCCGAATCCGAGAGCTCCGCAAGGCGTTCAAGCGCCGCCTTCGCCGCCTGCGCGCCGCCGCGCGGAATGAGATAGCGGCATATCTCCATCGCAAGCCCCCTGTTGGAGGGTTCCGAATAGAGGTCGCGCCCGAGCGCGTCGGAGGCGAGACGGACGGATTCCGCAGAATTTCCCTCCGCAGCCGCGATCTGCGAGAGCTTCCAAAGCAGCGCGCCGTCGGGGATTTTCCCGACGTACTTCGAACCGAAATCGAACGCCGCAGCCCCTCCCTTTTCGCGCGCGATTCCGTTCATCATGCGGATTACGGAATACTGCGAAAGCGCGTCCGCCGAGCCGGAGTCTATGGCGCGCATCTGCGCGTCAAGACCCGTCTTAAAGGGCCTGAAAAGCGGGTCGCCGACGAACACGCCCTGCCAGCTCAAAAACGGCATTGCGGCGGTCGCGGCCTCTCCCGAAGACATTCCGCGCGCGAGGGCGAGCGCGTAAACGTGCGGGTGGTGCGTGCCGCCGAGATACGGCTCGTAGACGTTTCCGAAAACGGCCGCCGCTCCTTTTGAGACGAACGCCGGCGTCCAGTTGGCGGTATTCCGCATATCGGAGGCGCTGAACGAATATATGTGCAGCGCGCTCGCCCCGCGCGGGAAAGAAAACCCACTCTCGGCAAAGTATCCGCACGGGCGGAAAGTGTACCACCCGAAGTAAAACGCCGGCGCGTCCATTCTGTCCGCGCAGCCGAAGAGCCCGGGCTCCGAATTTTCCGAGACGTCGAAACCCGCGGCGGAGAGGATTTTCGCGGCGGCGTCGAGCCAGCGGTCGCCCGTCTTTTCGCGCCTGGACTTGTCTATGTAAACGCGCCCCGCGACACCCTTTTTCTCGGCCTCGATCGCGCTCTTCACGAGCCCTTCGGCGTCCGCGCGCGTCGCTCCGTCGAGCCGCGCCACGGGAATAACGCCCGCTATCGACGGCGCCATGCCCCACGAATAGTTGTTGAAGAGCGGGTTTTTCAAAAATCCCGCAAGCTTTTTTGACGAGACGAACCTGCCCGATAACTCGGAATCGACGCTCGCGGCGTCGGAAAACGATTTGGGAGGGTTCGGCGCGGGGGACTTCGGCGACGGGTTCACCCCCCACGGAACGCCGCGGCATAACACGAGAAACCCTATGTCGTGGGAGATATACGAATATATTTCGCGGCCGGACGGCTCCCTGCCACCGAGCTTCACCGCCTTCAACGCCCCGCGCTTTGCGAGCTCCGCGACGAGCGGGGTTTCGATTTTCCCAAAATATTCCTCTTTTGAAATTTTGCCGGCTTTCGGCATCGGCAGCCCGATTATGTTCTCTTTCGGTATTTCGCGCGCCGAGGCGTAGAAATCGGCTATCGCGAGGGAATCGGGGTCGTCCGAATTTGCGACCACATAGATTTTTGACGGCGAAACTTCCGCCCGCGCGGACAGCGCGAAAACGACGGCGGACAAAAAAAGGGAAACGGCGCGTTTCATTGTTTGGATTTTGCCCGAGGCCGCCGCCGTTTACAAGCGGCAAAAAGCTTTCGGGACAGAAATTTTCGCCATTTTTATTTGGCCGCCGCGATTTTTCGGCAGCGCGCCGCAAAAATAAAAAAAGCTCCGGCGCGGACCGGAGCGTTTTTTGCGGGGATATTGAAACGGGGGGAATTTATTTCCGCGCGCGCCATGCGGCAAACGCCAGCGCGAGTACGCCCAATATTGCCGCGACAGCAGCGGGCTCGGGGACGGCATTCAGCACGAGCCTGCCTGTTCCGGCAACGTCGTCCCACTCGTAAGTCCACACGCCCTGCAATAGATTGCCCCCGCCGTCGTAGGCCGTCAGTTTCACATATGTTTCGTAAGCGGAAAGGCAGAGCCTGTCGTCCTCGACAAATATATACGAGTCCTCAAACAAAACCGCGTCCGCGCGGTAGTCGTAAAATATGATTTCAGCATTTTGCACGGCGTGGGCGTCGTTTTTTGTGCTCAGAGTTTTGATTGTAAGTGTCGCGCCGTCGGCAACCGAAAGCCCTAAAACTCCATTGCCGTTAAACTCCAACTCCCCAATCGAATTGTCGGCGAACGCGTTTATACGCAAATCGATTCCTTTATTTTCATCGAACGAAATTCTCGGCATATCGCGCAAAACGTCTTCCGCATGGAGATTGAGCGTAAAACTTCCGGAGGAAACACGCAGAAGCGAAGCGGACAAACCGCCCGAATACAAATTCCACACGCCGCCGTCGGCGGTTTGCAAATTCTGCGAAGATTCGAAAGTCCCGCCGTCGCGAACGGCGAGATTCTTCACGCAAAAATACGAATTGTTCTGCGTCTCCGACATTACCGAAACCATGCCGCCGTTTACGTTAAGAGTGTCGATATAGCCTATCATTCCCCAGCGCGAAATGTACGTCCCCCCAAAGGAGAAAGATCCCGACTTGCCGACATTTACGGTTCCGTTGAAATTTAAAATCCTCGCCCAATGGTCGGAGGACGGCGGATTTTGCCCCATTATATAGAGCGCGCCGGCCTCAGTATCCGAGCCTATGTTGAGCGTTCCCGACCCCGTTAGAATCCCGTTGTTGGCGCCCTCGTACCCCCAGTTGACTTGCGCAAGATCTCCGGCGATGTTCCATACGCCCGACGGCCCGATTTCCAGCTTCCACCACCAGTCCGCATAAATGTATTCGTTCGATGAAGTGGTAAATTCCCCGTCCAGCGGGGATGTCGGAAGCTCCGCCATCAGCGGGGCTGCCGCGGAGAGCGACAAAAACGCCGCGGCGAGAGGAAAAGTTGGGAGGGAAAAGAAGCGTTTAATTTTCATAATAATTTGAAAAATAGGCGAAGGTGTTAAATATGTCAAGCTTTGAGCAATTTTTAATCAACTCCCCCCCAACGGCCATTCTGCGGATTTTCGGATTCCGACCAACGCGCGGGCGTGTTAGAATTAGACGCATAAATGCGAAATCTCCGAAAACCGCACTCCAATCAAACTGTCCATGCGCCCCGTCTGCTCCAACAGTAGGGCGTTTTTGAACCCGCAGAGTCCGCTCCACACCCTTGCGGAATCTCACGCATTAACTCCCGTCCGCATTTGAAACTTGCCGTAAAAATCGCCTGCTTACGGGATATTTCCGCTGCCCCGTTTGCTTCCGGATAGGCCGCGCACAATACGGTAATATTGGCTCCATTGAAAACGCCATCCCATATATAATGGCGACCGCGACCGAAAACATCTCGGGGATATCGCAACCCTCCCCGCGATAGAGTTCGCGGCATACTCAAACTATCCATTCCGTCCGGCCGGCGGCGGCCGAGCCGCGCGGAAAAATGGGGCGGCAACCCCATCAAAAGCCCTTGAAAATCCGTTGCAGGGACTTTTTATTTACAAGTCGGCGCACGTCCACGATATGTTTTGCGACTGCGCGGCGGACAAAAACCGCTCCAAATCCCGCTTAATTTCAAGGTATCTGCGCAAAAAGTTTCCGAACCCGAATCCGCGGGTCAAATTCGCCCCAACGCCTTTAAATTCCCGCAATCTCCCCTATTTTCCGCCATTTCCCGTTTCCGGACTTATCTTTTAATTCCCATTGATTGCCGCCCCGCCCGCCGCCGAAAACCCGTTCCCTGCCGCGCGCCGCAATGGCGGAGATTGCAGCCCTGCCCGCAAAAATAAAAAAGCTCCGGCGCAGACCGGAGCGTTTCGGAAAATATAATTTTTAAACCCGAACGGATTACTTCCTTTTCCGCCATGCGGCAAACGCCAGCGCGAGCGCGCCCAATGCGGCAGCGGCAGCCGCGGGTTCGGGAACAGTCAGCACGAGCATGCCTGTCGTGCCGTTCCACTCGTAGGACCACTCGCCTTCCAGAAGGTTTCCGTCGCCGTCGTAGGCCTCCAAATCGACAAATGTATCCACCGAGGGAATATAGAGCCGGTTGTCTTCGACAGATAAGTCGGAGTTTTCCAATAAGAACGCGTCGGCGCGATAATCGTAAAACACTATCTTGGCACCTGCCACGCCCTTGGAGCCACTCTTTGTTATAAGATTCCCGACAGTCAGCGAGGCGCCGTCTTCTATGGCGAGTTCGAGAACCGCGTTGCCGTTAAGCTCAAAAGTACGAATAGAGTTGTCGGCGGATACATTTATCCTGAAATTCGTTCCGGTATTTTCGTCGAAAGAAACCACCGGAACATTTGCCAGAACATCTTCCGCATGGAGATTGAGCGTCATTGAGCCGGAAACCACGCGCAGTTTGGCGGTGGACAAACCGCCCGAATGCAAATCCCACACTCCGCCGCTAACCGTTTGAATATTCAGCGCGGATTCAAGCGTCCCCCCGTCGCGAACGGCGAGATTCTTTATGCCGAAATACGAATGGTTATCCGTATCGCTCACTATCGAAACAACGCCGCCGTTTACATTCAGAGTACCTATTCTGGCGATTGACCCCCAGCGGTTAATGTACGTTCCGCCATAGAAGAAAGACCCGCCTTTGGCGACATTTACGGTTCCATCAAATCTCACGGGATAGATGCTCCAATTTTCGACGGAAACCGGATTTTGCCCCGTTATGTAGAGCGACCCCGCTTCCGTCTCGGAACCTATGTTAATCGTTCCCGTGCCAGTCAGAATCCTGTCGTCCAAATTTTCGAAACTCCAGTTGACCTGCGCAAGGTCTCCGACTATGTTCCATACGCCTCCGGAATTTATCACCAGTTTCCACGATTGGGCGGAAACAAATTCGTTCGTCGAAGTGGTAAATTCCCCGTCCAGCGGAGATGTCGGAAGCTCCGCCATCAGCGGGGCGGCGGCGAAAGGTAAAAACGCCGCAACGAAAGAAGGTATAGAAAATAAACGTTTAAGTTTCATAATAATCGGGAGAATAGGCGCGGGAGTTAAGCATGTCAAGTTCTTAATTGATTTTCAACTAACTACTAAAAACTTTCAATCCGCCCCCTCTATCAACTTCGCCGATGCCCATTCCCCCATTCTCTCCCATTCCAAATCGCGCAATGTTCGCATCTCCGAAAAGATTGCTTTCCCCGACACATTCCGAAACACGGATACCGCCGTTTCCCCCGTAAAATCCCCACTTCGCAAAAGGCAGGATATTCCCGCATCAATGCCTGCCCGCCGCGCGCGGCTGAAACGGGCAACACGCGCGCGGTTTCGCAAAACCCGCTTCGCGTTCAATTTTCCGCGCAAAATCCGCGCATAATCCGCAGCGCCTCCAAGACGCGCGGGCTCGGGATTGTCGCGATATCGCGGTGTATGAAGCAAATTTTGGAGTTTTTTACCGCGGGCGTCGACGCCCACGCGGGGTCGGACTTAAACCGCCGCATAATTTCGCTTTCGTCGGCGGAAGAGGAAACTTCCGCAAAAATTATCTCGGGCGCTGAGGCCACGATAAATTCCCGGGAGAGAACCGGCCACGGCGCGCCCGACGCGGCCGCGCAATTCTCCAGCCCGCACGCCTCCAAGAGCCCCCCGACAAAAGACCCCGCGCCCGCCGCCATATTCCCGAACATAAAAAGCGCCCTCCTGCCGCGCCCGGCCGCCCTTCCCTCGGGGCTCGAAAGCTCCGCGTCAAACCCGCGCGCGATTTTCTCCGCCTCGGTGTCCCTGAAAAAAACTCTTCCGAGCAGGGCGACGTCTTTGGAAATATTGCCTATGCCTTCCGGATTCGTGAAAAACGCGCGAACCCCCACGGATTCGAGCCTGCGCGCTATCGCCCTGCCCGTGGGGCTGAGCGGCAAAAGGAATATGTCCGGCTTGAAAGACGCGATTTTCTCGTAGTCGGGATTGAGCAGCCCGCCTAGCCTGGGCTTGGATTTGGCGGCCTCCGGATATATGCAGTAGTTTGAATTGCCAAGCAGGAAATCTTGCGCGCCTATCGCGAAAATCTCCTGCGACAGGCTCGGGACGACCGTAGCAGCCTTCGGCGGGGAGGCGAACTCGAAAACTTTTCCGGAGGCGTCCGCCACCGTCCGCGCGGCCGCGGAAACGGCGGCTGCAAAAGCGGCGGCGAAGGCAAGCGCGGAAATCGCGCGCGTCATTTCTTCTCCCTCTTCAACATTGCGTCTTCGAGCGAAAGCCCCGTGCACTCGCCCATCGCGCCGAAGAGCCTGTACATCGCGTAAAACAAAACCGCCATCGTCGGGAGCGCGATCACGGGGAAGGAGAGGGCGGTCATGCGCCCGACCTCCGCGTTGAACGCCTCGGTTCCCGCCTCGCTTCTGAATATGTACGAAGCCAGCGCGAAATTCAAAACGGAGCTGAGCAAAAACGAACCCGCCACCCAGAGCGTCGCGCGCCTCAGGGCGGCGTCGAATTTTCCGCGCGTGCCGCGCGCGTCGAGCGCCGCCTCGATTCTCGGCAGGTCCACGACGCTCTCGTTGAGCATTATGGTTTTCGCCAGCGGCCTGCGCGTCGCGGCGGTCGCCAAAACCGCCGCGCCCAATACGAGCGGGACCAGCCCCTCCTTAACGATAATCCACTCCCGCGACATCTTCATGAGGCCTATTCCGCCCGTGAGCAGCACACTCGCAACCCCTATTGCGGAAAATATGTTGAATTTGCGCCGCCGCGCCAAATCCCAAATTCCGTAGACAACGGGAAACAGCAGCGCGAATACGAAAACGCGTGCGTCAGCGCTCTCGCCCGCAATTCCCGCCATCTCGAAGAGCCTTTTGCCCTTTATGAGAAGAAGGCTCGGGATAACTATGTTAAAGCCTATGTTGAGCCACGGGTTCTCCCGCATTTGCTTTGCTCCGGAATCTGTCACTTTTTAACCCTCACAAGAACCATGTCGAGATTACGGAGAACGGCGTCGAAGTGAACGCCCGCTTTGGAGAGCCGCCCGAGGTCGCGCTCGCGCAGGGCGACGAATACGGGAGACTTCGCCGAAGCCGCAAAACTTTTGAACTCTTCTTCCGTGGCGAAGAATTTGCCGTCGTATTCGCCCCTGCCCCGCATAAATCCGAACTTCTGCTCTTCCGGCGGCGTTCCTATCATGAGCACAGTGCGCCCGAGCCACACGGGCAGATCCTGAAAATAATTGTAATCGTACGCCACGGCGACGCTTGCCGATGGGTCGGAAGCGAGAATCCCGTCCGCAAGCGGACGCGCGCTCGGGCGCTGGACAAAGTTTCCCATCGGGTTGAAGAATAGCAGAAAAACCGCGGTGAGAACAAAGGCGCGGACGAAGAACTTTCTGTCGTCGCCGCCGCGGATTGTCGCAAACAGCGCAATGGACGATATGAGCGTATATACCGACAGCGCGCCGAACATGGCCCGCGCCGCCGACGGGTCGGCGACCTTTCCCTTGCCTATCAGAACGCAGCAGGCGATGGGGGCGGCTATCGTACCCAAAATTCCAAGCACCGCGAAAATTCTTTTTGCGATTTGCGCGCCCGCAATCTTCTTCCCCCAATTTTCCGAAAGCCACGCGCCGAATAGCACCGCGAACGCCGGATATACCGGAATTATATACGGGGCGAGCTTCGAGCGCGAAACGGAGAAAAACAGCACCACAAAGCAAATCCACGCCAGAAAGAAAAGCGCCTCCGGATTCTCCGCGCGCAGCCTCCGCCACCCGCCCGCGAAAATTCCGCGCACAACCGCCGGCAAAAACACGGCCCACGGAATCAGCCCGACGGGGACGAGAACCAGAAAGAACCAGAACGGCTGCGCGCGCATGGAAGTTTCGGCGTCTATGAAGCGCAATACGTGCTCGTGTATTATATAATACCAGAAAAACCCCTGCCCGTCCCACTTCTTCGAGAAAATCCCCTCCGCCTCCGGATACGCCGGATTGGCGGCCGCGGCGAGCAGGTGCCACGGCAGCGCAATCGCCGCAAAAACCGCGAGACCCAGCGCGATCCACGCGATGTCCGGCTTTTTCAGCGACCGCAAAAACGCGACCGGCCCGATAAGGAGCGCGTATATGAAAATCGCGGCGGCGGGAATCAAAACGCCGATGAGCCCCTTCGTCATGACCGCCAGCGCGCAGAACGCGAAAAACGCGACGGTCAGCGTCCCGCGCCATACCCCCGAACGCCTCAGCGCCACTATAAAGCAGAACATTGCGGCCGATATGAACGCGGCGACAGCCATGTCGAGCGTGACGATCTGCCCGAGCGCATAGTAGAGCAGAAAAGTCGCCAAAAACGCGGCGGAGAAAAACCCCGCCCGCCTATTGTAGAGGGCGCGGGCGGCGCAATACGAGGCGCAAATCCCGAAAACCGCCATCAGGGAATTGGCGAAACGCGCCGAGAACTGGTTCGTGCCGAAAACTTTCAGCGACGCCGCCTGCATCCAATAGAACATCGGCGGCTTGTAGAAATACGGCATGTCGTTCAGGCGCGGGGTGGTCATGTCGGAGTGCGCGAGCATTTCGCGCGGAATCTCCGTATACCTTCCCTCGTCGGGGCTCGCGAGGGGGCGCGTGAAGCTCAAAGACATGTACAGCGCGCACGAAACCGCGAAAATTACGGCCAAATCCGCAAGCCAACCCGCCCCTTTTCCGGAGTAAAATTCATTCATACGCGCGAATATTGGAAAGGCGCGCGCGGCTATACAAGAATAATCTTGAATTTGCCCAATGCCGAGATGGAAAACGCTAAAAAAAAAGTCTTGCCAAGCCGAAGCCGCCCGGCAAAATATTTCGGAATTAAATTTAAAACAAAACAACATGGCAGAAGAATCGAACAAAAAGAAAGTCACGGAAACCGGGTTCATTGAAGCCGAAGCCCTCAACCGCTACGTCACCGAAACGGGGAAAATCCTCCCCCGCAAATTTACGGGACTGACGGCGAAGGAGCAGCGCCACGTCAAGAAGACGATCAAGCATGCCCGCAACATGCTCCTGATGAAATAGCCTTTCCCGAAATGGGAAAATTCTCGTCAAAGCGGGAAACTATCAAGCGGCCGCCCTCGGACATACTGGAGGCGGCTGATTTTATTGCGCGCGGCGGCATAGGCGGGGTTCCCACGGAAACCGTATACGGGCTCGCTGCCGACGCCACAAACCCCGACGCCGTGAGAAAAATCTTCGAGGCAAAGGGGCGCCCCTTCATCGACCCGCTGATAGTCCACGTGTGCGACATGGATATGGCGCGCGAAGTCGCCGAATTCACGCCCGAAGCCGAAAAGCTCGCCGCCGAGTTCTGGCCGGGCCCTCTCACGATGGTGCTCAAAAAGACGCCCCTCATACCCTCCATAACCACGGCAGGCATGGATACCGTGGCGGTCAGAATGCCGTCGCATCCGGCGATGCGCGAACTCATACGCGCCTCAAAGCCCATAGCGGCGCCCTCCGCAAACCCGTTCGGATACGTCAGCCCGACTTGCGCGGAGCATGTGCGCTCCATGCTGGGCGGCAAAATAGACTTTGTAATCGACGGCGGCGAATGCGCGTGCGGAGTTGAGTCGACGATAGTGCTGATGGTATCGTCGCCCAAAAAGCTGCTCCGCCCTGGCCCGATTCCTCCGGAGGAAATCGCGCGCGCCCTCGGCGAAGAGCTCGACATTTCCCCCAAGGTGAACGAGGCGCACCCGCAGGCGCCGGGAATGCTGAAATCGCATTACAGCCCCAGGTCGAAACTCACCCTGTTTTCGGACGCGGCTGAAATCCCCGACGGATTTGCGGGAAACGCGATATATCTCGCCCGCCCCGCCGAGCCTAAGAAAAACGAGTACTGGCTCAGCGAAAACGGGGATCTCGCGGAGGCCGCAAAAAACCTCTTCGCCCTCATAAGAAAGCTCGACGCCGAAGGTAAGGACATTTTCTGCCAGAAGCCGCCGCTCTCCGGAATCGGGCTTGCGATAGCCGACCGCCTCGGGCGCGCCGAGACGAAGCATTGAACTCCCTTTTTTGTTGAAACCCCGCCGCCGAATAGGATAAATTTTCCGCATGAGCACCATCCGAATGGCAGCGGCGGTTTTTCTCGCGCTCTGCGCGCCCGCATTCGCCGGCACATTAATCAATCTCTCGCCCGGGGGCGACGACGCAACCGCGGACGGCTCGGCGCAAAAGCCTTTCGCGTCGCTCAAAGCCGCGATGGAGTTTGCCGAAAAATCCGGCGGCAGCGGAAAAATCGCATTCAAATTCGCGGACGGAACGTACGAATTCCCGGAGACGGCAGTGTTCGAGGCGGGGGCTTCGGGCAACCGCAAAGTTCTGATAGAGGGCTCCGGCAATACGGTGTTTTGCGGAACAGCGCGCATAGACGCCTCCGAACTGCGCGAGCTGCGCGACAAATCGGCGCTCGCAAAGCTCCCGCCCGAACGCCGCGCGAAAGTCTATTTTCTCGACCTGAAAAAATTCGGCATCTCCGATTGCGGGGAACCCAAACAAAAGGGATTCGGTACTCCGCGCGACGTTCCGGAAACGGAGGCGTTCCTCAACGGCAGGGCGCTTTCCATAGCGCGCTATCCGAACTCCGGATTGATTAAAATCGGGAAAGTCCTCGACCCCGGGCAGGTGAAAGTTCTCACGCACCGCGGATTCGACGAGCCGTCGGGCGACAAAGATATCCGCGGGGCGGCGTTCGAATATACCGACGCGCGGCACGCACGCTGGGTTGACGCTCCCGACGCCTTCGCGTTCGGGAATTTCTCCGTAGGCTGGGCCGACGACTGCATGAAAATCAAAAAAATCGACCCCGCGTGCGGGACGGTGGAGCTCGCCTCTCCGCACATATACGGGGTGATGAGCTGCCTGCCCGACCCGAAGAACCCGAAATTCAGGCAGGACCTCTCGACGCGCGGGTACCGCGTCCAAAACCTGTTTGAGGAGCTCGACGCCGACGGGGAATTCTACATAGACCGGAAGTCGGGAACATTCTACGTCGCACTGTCCTCCGAACCCTCGGGAACGCTCGAATTTTCTACGCTCGCCGAACCGATACTCGCCTTCAAAAATTTCGACGGCGCGGAGGTCAGAAACGTCAAATTCGGGCCGTCGCGCGGAATGGGAATATACATAAACTCGTCGAGAAACATAAAAATAGATTCGTGCGAATTCTCCAACTTCGGAACCGTCGCCGTCTCGGCGGGCTCGGCGTTTTCTCAAAATCCTCCCGCCAAACTGCGCAACGCAAAACCGAGATTCAAATTCAACTCCGCCATATCGCTCGAAAACTGCAAAATCCACGACAACGCCTTCGGCGGCGCCTTCATAAAAGGCGGCGACAAGCGCGCCCTCCTGCCGTCGGGCAACCTGGTACGCAACTGCGAATTTTACCGCAACTCCCGCGCGGAGCTGAAATACACCCCTTCGCTCTCGCTCTACGACGTCGGTGCGCGCGTCGCCAACTGCCTCTTCCGCGACGACCCGTTCAACACGCTGCAATTCGGCGGCAATGACCTCGTCATAGAAAAGAACAGGTTTGAGAGAATCTGCCGAAACATAAGCGATATGGGCGTGGTCTACACGGGCAGAAACCCGAGCGACAAGGGCAATGTCATACGCAGAAACTTTTTCTCCGAATGCCTCGCAAAAGACGGGGGTTGCAGGATACGCGGCGTGTACATCGACGACGGCTCCGGCGGGTACGACATACGCGAAAACATATTCTGCCGTGTAAAATCAGCCGACCCCGACGCCTCGAACGCGGGAATCGCGGCGGTATATTTCCACGGCGGCCACGACAACAGGGCGTATAAAAACGTGTTCATCGACTGCGCCGTCGGAGTTTCCCATTCCCCGTGGGAGGACGAATGGTGGTTCAAAAATATAAACAGCCCGGCATGGCGGCGGAAGCTCAAAGCGGAGGCCGACATAGAGTCCGAAACATATCTGAAAAAATATCCGGAGCTCGAAAACTTTTTCAAAAACGCCAGGCCGCGCGTCAACTACCTGACCCAAAACCTGTATTTCCGCACGTCCGGGCCGCTCGACGGCAACTTCGTAAACAAGTGGAACGCCTTTTTAAACCCGTCGAAAAGCGTTCCGGCGGACAAGGCCAACTGGACGCCCGATGACGTGCTCGAATACTTCGGCAACAACGGGACAGTGCGCTCGATTCTCTCGGAGCGCATCGGGCCTCAGTGAGGGGAGGCCACTTTCACGCCGACGATTCCAACTATTATAAGCGACAGAAAGAAAATCTGCAAGGGGTTGGAGGGCTCGCCGAAAAGCAGAATCCCCGAGAGCACCGCCCCCACCGCGCCTATGCCCGTCCAAACCGCGTACGACATGCCCAGCGGCAACTCGCGCACCGCGAGCGCCAGCAGCCCTACGCTGAAAAGCATGGATAAAATCATCGCCGCCGACGGGACAAGCCTCGTAAACCCGTGCGAATATTTGAGGGCGACCACCCACGCGATCTCGAAGGCGCCCGCGAGAAATAGATAAATCCAGCTCATAAGATTCCGTAGGTTGAAAAACGCGCAGAATTAGAGCGCGCGGAAAATGCGCCGTCAACAAAAAAATGAACAGTTGCTCATTTTTGCAGCGTCCGCCCTCCGCAAGGTGGGAACGCCAACGAGCGCCGGCGCGGAAACGCGGAGAGCCGCTTCCGCCGGACTTTCGCGGCAAAAAACCCGCGCGCCCTCGCGCGCCGCTCCGAGCTTCCTGTATCGTGAAGTTTGATTTTGGGAAAGTGAAGCCGGATTTGGGAAGCACCCATATTTTGGGAATTTTTACACGCGGGATTTCCGAAAACTGCCCGTTCTGGCGAAAACTATCCATGACGCCCCCGAACCCGATTGCTTCAACGGGCGGGCGTTTCTTTTGACTCCGCAAAATCCGCGCCTGACTTCGATGAAACAGCCCGCATTCAGTCCTGCCCGCTCTTCGAGGAGTAGCGCAAAAATCGAATGATTACGGACTACGTTCGCTACGGCACTCTCCAATCCCAGATAGTCCGTGTAAAGTGTGGCATACCGGCTCTATTGAAAAACGCTTTTTATTATGTATAGGGGACAAAAACCGCGAACACTTAGCGGATATTGCCAACCCCGCCATGGTAGAGTTCGCGACAAATCCGACTGCCCTTTTCGCGCTTCCGACGGCGGGAGTCCACACTGCGCGAGAAAACGGAACTGCAATCCCAATAAAAAGCCCCTGCAAGTATTTTGCGGGGTTTTTTATTGCCGACTCGGCGCGTATCGCGATATTTTCGGCGACGGTTCTGCGGGGTAAAAACCGTTCCAAATCCTGCTTCATTCCAAAATATCTGCCCAAAAAGTTTCCGAACCCGAATCCGCGGGTCAAATTCGCCCAATGCCTTTAAATTCCCGCAATCCCCAGCTATTTTCCGCAATTTCCCGCCTCCAAAGTTATATTTCAAACATTATTCCCCCGCGTTCGCGCGGCGCGGATTTCACAAAAAACCTCTCGGCGCTGTCCGTGCGCAGGCCGCGGCTTGCGCGCGGACAATCCGGAAATACCGGAGCCTTCCGCGGCGCTCCCGCGCGCGAGAAGCGTGATGGGCGCAATCGTTAAATTTCGCGCGCGGCGGGGCGCTCGATTTGCGCGATGCGCTCCATCAGCCTGTCCACTATCACCTGCGCCCTGTCGGGGCAGTCCTTACCCGGGTCTATTTCTTCCGGATACACCGGCTTTCCGGCGCATATGACAACCCGCCCGCCGCCGCCGAGCCTGTTGGTGCGCGGCAAAACCTCCTCAAAGCCGAAAGACCGCACCGGCAGAATAGGAACCCCCGCCTTTATCGCCAGCAGCCCCGCCCCGGGCTTGCCCGGCAGAAGCCCCCCGCCGCTCCCGCGCGTGCCCTCCGGAAAGATTATAACGCCGATTCCGTTCCTCACCCGCGCGAGCACGTCGCGGAAAGCCCCGAGATTTCCGGACTGCCCGCGCTTTACGGGTATGGCGTTCAAGTGCCTGAAAACCCACCCGAGAATCCGGCCGCGCATGAGGGTGTCGCGCGCGACCGCGCAAAGCTCGGTCTCGTGGAAAAACGCCATCGCCATTGGGTCGAGATAGCTGACGTGGTTGGCTACTATTATGCAGGGGCTCTTCGGAACATTCTCGTAGCCGCAGAGCTCTATCCGCCCGAACACGTCGCAGAAGACGGACGATATATGCCACCACGCCTTGTATACGAGCTTCCCGCCGAATTTGAAATACCGCGCGCGCATCAAGACTCCAAAATAAGCGAAAGCGTGAGGCGCACGACCTCGTCCTTGGTCATATTGGAGGTGTCTATGCGCTCGGCGGACTCCGGGCAGCGCAGTGGCGCCGTTTTGCGCGACCTGTCCATGGCGTCGCGCAATCCGATGGAGTCCGCTATGCCCTCCCTGGCGCGTCGCGCGGCGCGGGTTTGCTCGTCGGCGTCGAGGAAAATTCTCACGTCGGCGTCGGGAAAAATCACCGACCCTATGTCGCGCCCCTCCATGATGAGCCCCGCGAACCCGCGCGAGCGCGCGAAGTCCGCCATCGACCGCTGGTAGGACTTCAAAAACTCCCTGACCTCCGCTATCGCCGCGAACTTCGCGACCTCCGAATTTACGCGCTCCGTCCTGATGAGGGCGTCGTCAACGAGTTTCCCGTCGAGGGTGGCGCGCGCGGAATTTCCGCAAAGGGCGGTGCCCAGCTTGACGGATTTCAGCCTTTCGGCGACAACCGCGGGATCGCCGGGGCTTATTCCCTCGCCGAGCAGCGCGTAGGCGACCGTCCTGTAATGCGCGCCGGTGTCTACGTGCATGTAGCCGAGAATGCGCGCGCACTCCTTCGAGACGCTCGACTTGCCGACCGCCGCGCCCCCGTCAACCGCCACGACCCTCAGCGCGCCGGAGTCGGAACGCGCAGTGTAGAGCACCTCGAAAAATTCCGCCCACGTCTTTGAGACGCACCCGGGATCCTCTATGATTATCCACGGCCTGCCGTCGCCGCGGACGTCGCGGGAGGCGAGAATCGAAAAACTCATCGCGATGCGGTGGTCGGCGTAGGTGTTGACGAGAGTCGGGGTTTGCGCGATTTCGGCGAGCCGCTCCGGCGGGTGCGGCGTTATTGAAATCGAGTCCTCCGTTTCCTCGACCTTCGCGCAGAATTTGCGCAGCTGGGCGGCGCACGCGGCAACCCTGTCGGTTTCCTGCGCGCGCGTGTGGGCGATTCCCCTTATCGAAAGCTTGAACGGCAAAAGCGGCGATATTGCAGCAAGCGTCAAAAAAGTGTCGGAAATGTCGTTGAAGTCAAATTCGAGGCTCTCCGGAAAATCCCTCCGCCCCGCAGACTCCACGACGAGCGAGTCGCCTACGGCAAAGGAATCGACAAGCCCCGCCTTCGAGAGCAGACCGCAAAACGCCGCGTCGCCCTGAAGCCTGCAATCCGCAAAGTTTTTTATTTCGCACGCCCCGCCGACGGCCGCCGGAAGCGCGATGAAATAGCTCGCCGCCGTGGCGTCGGGCTCGACATTGTAGACCCGCTCCGCGCCCGCCGATGGCACGAAAGCCGCCGAATATGCGCCGTTTTCAAAATTCGCCTTCATGCCGAACTGCGACATTATCCCGAGCGTCATTTCCACAAACGGTTTGGAAACGGTATCGCCGCGCAGCGAAACCCGCATGGGGGAATCCGCGAACGCGGAAACCATCAGCAGCGCCGAGAGCATCTGGCTCGACGCTCCGGCGTCGATTGAGACGCCGCCGCCCTTCAATCCGTCGGTCTTCACGACAAACGGAAGGGCGTTTTTCTCGCCCAAAAACTCGAAACTCGCCCCCTGCGATTCGAGAGCCTCTATAAGCCCCGCCATCGGGCGCGAGCGCATGGGTTCGTCGCAGTCGAACCTGTATTTCCCGCCCCTGCGCAGCGCGGCGAGGGCGGTGACAAACCTCGCCGCCGTGCCGGCGTTGCCGACATGCAGCTGCGCGCACGAGTTCGGTGGCTGCCCCCCGGGAGACTCGATTTCAATGCTCTTCTCGAAGCGGTTGAGGTTCACCACATATCCGAGACGCGCGAGGCAGTCCGCCATTATTTCCGTATCGCGGGAGAACAGCGCGCCCTCTATGCGCGTCCTGCCTCCCGCAAGGGCGGCGAGGATCATCGCGCGGTTCGTCAGGCTCTTCGAGCCCGGCGGCAAAACGGAAGATGCGCATTTGAATCCGAAAGGTTTTATCGCTATTTCTGTAAGCATTGTTTTTAGAGCTTGTCCCTGAAAGCCTTGGCTTTTTTGAGGGCGGAGGACACCCCGCCTTTGTCGCCTGATTTTATCGCGCCTATCAGCGCGTCGAGGCGCGAGGAAAAATCCCCGAGCGCCGAAAGTATCTCTTCGCGGTTGTCAGCCACGATGCTCTCCCATATCTGCGGGGACCCCGACGCCACCCTCGTGGTATCCCTGAATCCCGGCCCGGAATACGGGAGGAGGTTCATGTCGAAATCCGCCGCGACATCGCAGACGAGGGTTGCCGCCAAGTGCGGCAGATGGCTTACGCGCGCGACTATGGCGTCGTGCAGCTGGGGGGATACCGTGTACACCCGCATTCCGAGCGCCCTCCAAGCCTTCGATACGGCGGCGGCCGCGCATTCGTCGGAGTCCGACAGCGGCGTGACAAAACACGGGCGGAAATCAAAGAGCTTTTCGTCGGCGAAGTCTATGCCGATTTTTTCGGAACCCGCCATGGGGTGCGAGCCCACGAAGCGCGCGCCGAACGCTCCGACGGAATCGGAGCACAGGCGGCATATCCTGCCCTTGACGCTTCCGACATCCGTCACGAGAGAGCCCTCTTTGAGGCTCGGGGCGATTTTAGCCGCGAGCTCCGGAATGTTTTTCGTGGGCGCGCATATCACGGTGAGGTCGGCGTCCGCCGCGGCCTCCCCGGGATCGGAGTGCACCGAATCGAAAATCGCGGGAAGGCGCGAGCACTTTTCGCGCGTAGACTCGCTCCTCGACCACGCCGATATCCTGTCGCACAGTCCGCAGCTTTTCGCGGCAAACGCGAACGAGGCTCCGAGAAGCCCCGTACCGAGTATTGCGATTTTGCGAAATTTCATATTTTTCAAACTAAACCTGCGGATTCCGCGTTCAATAAAATAATACGCCCGCCGCCTTTTTTTGCGCAGTTTCCGCGCCGCCACCGCGGGCGCGCTATCCGCCGAATTTCGAGCGGGCGGAGATTTCGGCAAACGCCATGAATATGTCGCCGCGGTTGACTATTCCGTAAAATTTCCCGTCCGACTCGACCATCGGCATCTCCTCCGCGGCGGGATTCTCCGAAAACGCCTTTACCCCGTCTACTATCCCCGCGTCGGGGCTGAGCGTCGGGATATCGGAGCGCATAATGTCGTCGGCTATGACGTTTTCCGACAGCGCGCCGGACTTCGCGAACGCCAAAACGTCCCCGCGCAGTATTCCGCCGAGATACCTGTTGCTGCGCGACACGACGTACACCGCAAAGTCGGGATTTTTCAGAAATATCTTAGCCACGCTCCGGAAGAGGGTCGTGGGGGCGACCGTGTTGTCGCTCTTGCGGAAGAGGTCGCCGACCTTCACGTCTTTGAGGGGTTTGTTAAACGCGGACTTCACCCCGCCCGCGGCCTCCGCAGCGTACATGGACTTCGCGCTCGCCAAACGGGAGACCGCGTGCGAGACAAGCACCCCTATTATCAGCGGGAAAATCATGCGGCCCGCCATCGTAAATTCCAGCACGAGCATGAGGGACGTGAGCGGGGCGGCGGCGGCGGTCGTGAAGAACGCGGCCATTCCGAGCAGCGAAAAACCTATAACCTCCCCCGCCCCGAGGGGAACCCCCGCAAGCGCGAGCAGCTGGGCGAAAATGAACCCGAAAACCCCTCCTATCGTGAGGCTCGGGGTAAGCACGCCGCCGACCGCGCCCATTCCGAAGAATAGCGCTACGGAAAATATTTTGAGCGCGAGAACCGCCGAGACGTTCCCGAGCGAAAAATCCATGGAGACAAGCCCGCGGATTATGTGCGCCCCGTTGCCCGCCACCTCCGGATAGTACGCCGCGATTGCGCCCACCGCAACCCCAGCAGCGGCGAGCCTCAGCGGAAGAAACTCCGCCCGCCTGTTGAGCAGGCGCCTGCACTTGGCGAGCCACGCCAGCCACAAATTGGCCAAAAGCGATGCCGCCGCCCCCAAAAGCGCGCTCAAAAGCGCGGTCTGCGCGTTTATGTCGAGGTACGCGCCGGAAATTTCGTAGAGCGGATTCGGGTTGCCGACCGCGCAAATCGTAAGGTAGCTCGCGCAGCTCGCCACGAGCAGCGGGGCGAGCATGTCCATCGACATTATGCCGATGACGATTTCGCAGACGAACAGCGCGCCCGCCATGGGCGCGTGGAATACCGCGGCCATCGCCCCCGCCGCGGAGCATGCCACCAGCAGGCGCAGGCGCGGGGTGGACATATTAAGCCGCCTGCCCGCCATCGACGCGAACACCGCCGCGGTCTGGACGAGCGGCCCCTCCCGCCCGATTGAGGCGCCCGAGCCTATCGTCACTATCGCCGCCGCGCTGCGCAGGAGGTTCGCCCGCACGGGTATGTAGCCGTTGCCGATGGATACGGCTTCCATGTACGGAGTCGGCGGCTTCCTTACCCTTTTTGCGGCGAAGAGCAAAATTCCGCCCGCCGCCGCCCCGCCCGCCGCGAGCGAGAAAATCCTGCGCCACGGCGGAATCTGCAAAAAGGACGACACTTCCCCGTCGCCGTCCGCGCCCGTCAGGAAAGCGAGAATAAGGCGCGTCGCGAGCTGGAACGCCAACGCTATGACGGCCGAAAGCATTCCCGCCAATACCGCGTAAAAGTAGACTCCGCCCCTTCCCGCAAGGCTGAAACGGATTCTGGCGAAAAGCAAAAACTTGAAAAGCCCGTTCACCGGCGATTCCGAATCAGTTCAGCGCAAGCTCCAAACCGCGCGCAATTTCCCCGGGAGAAATTTCGGCGGCGGAGCCGCCGAGCGACTTTCTCCACTTTATTATCTTCTGCAAAATCGAAAGATAGGCGGCGACGCGGCTTCTGTCCACGGCGACCAATACCACGAGGTTGGCCCTGCAATCCTCGGTTGGCCAGTCCACCCCGCCGCTGCTTACCCCCGCCACAACGTATTCGGCGCCGAGACCCGATATCCTGCCGTGCGGCACCGCGAGCCCGTCTTCGAGATAGGTGGAGGCGGTGTCCTCCCTGAGGTACACGGCCTCTTTGAGGTCGGAAAGGGTCTCGGCGGGCATGTCGGGCGCAAGCGCGCCGAGCATGTATTCCAGGCATTCGGCCTGCCCCGGGAAATCCCCAAGTCGAATGGCTTTTATGAAAGGCATGAAAAAAATATCGCCATAAATCAGCCAATCGTCAAGACAACTCGCCTTTCGGAGAACAATTCGCGGGAAAACAGCGGTTCCCCCGCCACTCCCATGAGGCTACTTTCGGCCTTCCAGAAATATGTAGCCGTAGGCGCCCAGACGCATACGGAATTTTCCGCCGGAAAAACTCCATTCGGCCCTCGCCGACAATATGTCGGAAAATTCCGGAGCCGCCGGAAAATCCACGGTAAATTCTGCGGGTTCGGATTTGGTGTTAGCGGCAAAAAATACGGTCTGCGGCGCGGAATTGTCTATTCTGGCAAAAGAAACCGCCTTGTCCGGCGCGGAGTTTTTAAGCCACAAAGTCTTTCCCCCGTAGAGGGCCGGAAACCCGCGTTTCATCGAGATGAGCTTCCGCACGAGCCCCATGCGTTTTTGCCCCGTTTCGGAGAGCGCATTGGACCAATCTATAAAAAGCCTTCCGAACTCCCTGTTCGCATAAATGCTGTGGGGGGCGGCGTCGGCAAATTCGTTTCCGTTGTACAGAAAGGGGATTCCGTCGATGGCAAAATTGAGGGCCAGCATGGAATCGACAGCGTCCGGCCCCGGGAAGGCGTCGATCCTAACCCTGCCGTCCTGCGCCATGTCGTGGTTGTCGCGGAAGCGCAGGAACACCGAGCCCCTGGGAAATTCGCGGATGGCGCGAACCTCGGCCTCGACGAGCTTTTCAGCCGGAGCCCCCTTCTCGTAAACGTCCCTCAAAGCCCAAAGCCAGTAGAAACCGTAGCTCGCATCGTAGACGCCGAGATGGTTTCTGGGTCTTATGCCCTCGCTGAAAAAGAGGAAATCCGGTTTTATCCTGCGCATTCTGCGCGCCCCCTCTTCCCAGAATGAAAGCGGCACGAGATCCTCGACATCGCATCTGAACCCGTCGAAACCGTATTCGCGGACGAGATATTCCATATTTCCGTACATGTATTCCCTCAGCCCGGGATTTCCGTAGTCCAGCTCCGGGAATTTCCAGTCGCCTATTTTTACGGAGCCGTCCGGATTGCGCCTGACAAAATCGGGATGCTCGCCAATCAGTTCCGCCTTCGGGCCGCAATGGAAATAGACAATGTCGTATACGACCCTCATTCCGAGCCCGTGCGCCCTTACGACAAAATCCTTTAAGTCCTGCGCCGACCCGTATTCGGGGTCGATTTTGAAGTAGTCTTTCTGCCGGTAGGGATTTTTGGGATTCAGGCCGAAGGCGCGCTGGCGGCCGCTCCAAAAGTTTTTGTCAGGGTCGTCGTCCGCAAGAACCACGGGGCAGAGCTGTATTATTTTCACGCCGAGCGACGCGACGTGCGGCAAAAGCCTCTCCGCCGATTTCAGAGTGCCCTCTTGGGTAAACGGGCGCAGAAAAATCTGGTACACGGTCGATTTTAAAAGCTCCTCGGAAACCGGACGCGCCGACGCGCCCGGAACCGGGGAATCGTCGTAGCGGACTTGCCCGGCAAAAACGCGCGCGGCAAAAGGCAGCGAAAAAAGCAATACGGCGGCAAATGCCAATAGATTCTTCATACCCCAAAATATAAATTTATAGCGGAAATCCCGCAAGCACATAAAAAAAGAATCTCGGGCAAAATCCGCCGCCATTCCGCGGTTCCGACGTTAAATATGCTCTTGCTGAAAGCGCAAGAAAATGCTATCCGTTTTTAATATTCACGCAATATTGAGGAGGAAAAATATGAAAAAATTCGCGCTTTCGGCGGCCGCATTCGCCGCCCATTCCATTCTGCTGGCGGCGGGCGCGCATGTCGTCCAAACTTCCGGAGAGGGCGACTCGCGCCCCGAGGACTACGTGCCGCCCGTAATCGGCAACGGCTCGATCTGCACGAGTATTGACAATCTGGGAAAGCAAATCCAGCGCAAGTACGTCACGTACTTTCCGGAAGTCGTATGGGCGGGGCGCAGGACGAGCCTTCCGGGGACGTCCCTGATTACGATGGGGCACTTTGACGACGAAATATCCGTGGACGGCGCGCCGCTTGGCAGGCCGCTCAAATGGAGGCAGTCTCTGAACACGACGGAGGCCTTCACGGAATGCGAGGCAGAGTACGAAACCGCGACCGTCAAAACCGTCGCCTTCGTCCCGTACGGATACGACATGCTCGTCGTAAAAAAGACGGTTCTGCCGAAATCGAAAAGCGCAAAATCCGCCGAAATAAAATTTTCCTACAAATTCACGGACAAGGACACGGGCAACCCGCCGTACAGGACTATCATGCGGGCGCCGAAATACAAAAAAATCCCGAACTCGGCGTCGCTCTTCTACACGTCGTTCGGGCACAAAACCTACAACGGGGAGATAGCCGCCATATCCTCCGCGCCCGCAAAAGTTTCCGCCGATAAAGTTTCAGTGGAGCTCGACTCGGTTTTCGACCTCTCGAAAGGCGCGGCGGAATCCGCCTATTTCATAACCTACGCCGACGACTTCGGCGGCGCAAACGCAAAAAACGCCTCCGCCGAGCTCAAAAAGCGCGTTTTGGAGAAAGGCTTTGGCGGGATATTCGCCGACCACAAAGAGAGCTGGAAAAAGTTCTGGGGCTCCGAATTTGCCGCCCTTCCCGACAAGCCCATGCAAAACGCCTACCAGACGGGCCTCTACCACCTGCGGACGATGTGCACAAAGTGGTCGTTCCCCGTCGCGCTGTTCGGGCACGGAGCCGGCTGGTCGGGAAGGTTTTTCGGCTTCGACGAAATGTTCGCGCAATCCGGTGCGGTTTCGTCCGGAAAATTCGACCTGTCCGTGCGCACGCCAAACTTCAGAAAGGCGATCCTTCCGATAGCCATGCGCAGGGTGCAGCACTACTCCGACAACGCCGAGAAAAAATTCGGCGCGCGCTACGCGTGGGAAACTCTCGAAGACGGCGCTGAGGGCGCTCCAAACCCCGCGGGGTTCTGGATAGACCACGTATTCCACATGGCAAACATCGCCAACAGCTGCTGGAAGCATTATTTATACACGGGCGACAAGAAATTTTTGGAGGAGACCGGCTACCCCGTAATCCGTGAATGCGCCGCTTTTTACTACTCGCACATGCTCTACGAGGACGCCGGCGGCAGGACGATTTTCGGCAGGTGCACGGACATCGAGCGGCTGGGGCCGGCGGTTCTCAACGCCTTCATGAGCTCGTGCGGGGCGATATACAACTTTGAAATAGCCTCGCGCGCCGCCGCCGCCCTCGGTGTCGACGCGGACTACGCAAAAAAGCTTTCCGACGCCGCAAAGCGCCTGCGCGAAAGCCTGCCGAGAAACTCCGAAATGTACCTGCCCTTCGACGGCTGCAAGGAAAAGAGCTTCGTATCCATAACGGGGCTTTACCCGTACACGATATTCGACAAAACCGAAAAGCTGCAAGTCGCCGCCCTCTACGACTTCATGAAAAACATAAGCAAGGCGGGCAACATGTACCCCGTGGGCAACGGGACGTGCTCGTGGTACGCGGGGATACTGTCGTCGGCGCTCGCAAACATTCAGGACTGCGACGGCCCCGCCGCGATGCTTGCGGCCACCGCGCGCAACACCGGCAGGTTCGGAGAGACGTGGGAAATCAACGAGCCCGGCATTCGCCACACCCCGTGGTTTATGACCGCCGCCGGCAGCTACGTGCACGCCGTAAACCAGATGCTCGTAAACCCGCGCGAAAACGGCGACGTGGACATCGCCGTTGCCGCCCCGAAAGAATGGAATGACTATTCTTTCGAGCTTCCCTCATACGGCGGCGCGAAAGTCAGGGCGAAAATCGAAAACGGAAAGTTTGCGAGCCTCGAATACGCTGCCGGAAAATCGGACGGGCAAAAGCGCGCGCTCGTAGTCCCACAGCGGCTCGTCCCTGAAAATAAAATATCAAAGAAATGGGAGCGCGACGGGGATTTCTTCCGGATTCCGGTCGAGGGCGGCTTTTCTCTCTGAGCAAACGGCCGCCCCAAAAAAACAGGAGGGCTTTCCGAGCAAACCGCCCGCCCTGCGCGGGCGGCCTGCGTTTCATCAATTGGCGGGCTTCTTTTTCAAAACGGCCGCAAACCCCTCTCCCGAAACATATTTGCCGCCTTCCTTCATGCGGATTTTCCCGCCGGAAACGTCGAACGCCGCGCCGGGATTCGCCCAACGGTACTCGCCGAAAACCGAATCGAGCGCGCATATTCTCCCGACTTCCCGGCCCTCCGGAATCCGGACTTCGCCGTCGGGGGAAGTCATGCAGAAGAAGATGCGCTTCGTCTTCGGATGCGTCGCCCACACGCAGTCAGCGCACATGTGCGCCGTCGGGCTGTCGTAGGCGTTCTTTTCCGGGTCGTACCTGCGCGCGGACAGCGGCGTGTTGTTCAGGTTCTCCCAAGTCGCGAGGGCGCGCGCTATCTTCATGCGCGGCGGCACGTCGCGTATGCTCTTCATCGTGGGGCACGGATTGCCGAACCACGCGCTCCACGAACCCGCCGCAGCAGCCAGCCCAACGTTGCGTATTTCCCGCGCGTAGTCGTAGGACGACAGGTCGCTCGAAGTCGCGACCCTCGAAGGGTCAGTTATCCCGCCCTCAAAATTGCGCGAATCCGTCGCGAAATCCGGAGCAGGGCTTTCGGACATCAGAAGATCCGGCATGGCGTCGGCGAACTCGGGCGTGTTGTAGCCACCGTCGACTATGTGCTTTACATAGTCGCGGTATATCAGCCACGGGTCCATTATGAATTTAATGTCGGGGTTTAATGCGCGGGCGGCCCTGCGGAGCGCGCAAAGATACCGCAGCGTCCCTTCGGTGTACGTCGGATAGTCGAGCTTTTCGCCCTCGCGGGCGGAGACGCTGTCCTTCCCCGTCCAAAACTTCAGGCCGACCTGCCTCGGCCTCTTCCAGTCGGGGGAGGTTCCGTAGAAATCGCCCGTCGGATCAGGCACGTCCCACGAGCACCCGCCGAATTTGAACTTCGGGTTTTTGCCCGTCACCGCCCTGGCGCGCTCGACAATCTTTTTGACAGTCCTGTCGATTACGGACTTCTTTTGGAAATTGAGCTGCGCGCTGAACGACGAATACGGCATTTTATCGCCGGAAATGTCGGCCTCCCATATGTCCCAGAACCAGCCGGTGGCGATGTTGTCGGGGAACGGGCGCGAGGCGTCCTTTGTGGCGCAAATCGCCTCCCACTCGGCTATCTGCTTTTTGGAATACTTTTTCTTGGCGTCTATCGTGCGGTTGTACGTCATGTACTCCGGAGTCTCAAACACGAACCACAGCCCGTCGGACTCCCTGAAATTCTCCATGCCGGGCATATACAGCACATACCTGTACCCCATGTTTCTGGCGAACTGCAACGACTCCCTCGGCGACGTCGCCGCCCACGAGCCGTAGTAGTTGCGGTAGTCGTCGAGCCCGTAATGCGGCGCGTTCCCCTCTCCGCCGCCGGCGGCAAACGCGCCGCACGCCGACAATGCGGCAGCCGCAAAAAACGCGAATTTCAGCCCCATAAACAAATTCTCCTTTGATTTAAAAAGAATAGCGTAGGCGGAACGGGAAGTCAAGCCAAAGAGAAATCTGTTGAAAAATCCTTCCCGAAATCTATCCTTATTTCCCATGAAACGCTTTTTTGCAATTACGGCTTTGTTCGCGGCCATTCCGGTATCCGCGGCGTTTGAAATCTATTCCGACTTTCCGGGAGGAAACATAGACATCGTCGAAAAGGGCGAAGACGGCGCGAAAATCCGCCAGCAGTGCCGCAATTCCGGCTGGTGGTTCTACTGGAACTTCGGGGTGAGGGGCGCGGAAGGCGGGACGCTGACGTTCGAATTCGCAGATTCGGGCGATGTCATAGGCTCCCGCGGTCCCGCGGCGAGCCTCGACGGGGGAAAGACGTGGAAGTGGCTCGGCGCGCAGGGAGTGAAGCGGAAAAAAGACTCGTCGTCGTTTGAATTCGCCTTCCCCGCTGACGCCAAAGACGTCCGCTTCGCCTTCTGCCTGCCGTACATGCCGTCCGACTTCGACGACTTTGCAAAATCTGCGCCGGACATAAAAAAAACCCCGCTTTGCAAAACGCGCAAAGGGCGCGAAAATTTCGCGTACTCCATCGGAAACCCCGACGGCAAAATCAAAATTTTCCTGACCTCGCGCCACCACGCGTGCGAAAACACCGGAACTTTCGCCATGCAGGGAATCCTCGAAGAGTTTTTGAAAAAGGGCGGAGCCGCCGAAAAGTTGCTGAAAGACGCGGAAATCGTGGCGATTCCCTTTATCGACCTCGACGGCGTTCTCGACGGCGACCAGGGGAAGGGCCGCAAGCCGCACGACCACAACCGCGACTATTCGGAATCGCCGATATACCCGTCTGTCGCGGCATTCCAAAAGCTCTACAACGCAAAGGCGGAAAAGGCGGAAACAGTCATCGCGCTCGACCTGCACTCCCCTTTCATGTTTAAGGGCGGCGAGGACAATACCAACAACCGCACGTACTTTGTGGAGGGCCCGATAGGGAACAAAGTGGAAAACCTGCGCAAACTGAGCAAAATTTTGGAGGCGGAAACTTTGAAATCCGGAGAAGGCGCGCTTATCCATCTCCGGAAATGGGACGTAAAATACGGGACGCTCTGGAACACGCCTTCGCAGATGAAAGACCTCACCTGTTCGGCGTGGGCGGCCCGCCATCCGAAAGCGGATTTCGCGTGTTCGGCGGAAATACCGTACACCGACAACGCCGGCGTTGAGGTCAACGCAGAAAACCTGCGCGGATTTGGGGCGAACATCGCAAAATCGCTCGCGGAATATTTTGCCGCGCCGGAGGCAAAAAAATAAATTTTGACTATGCCCGAGCTTTAAGCGACAATTCGGGTAAAACAACAAAACAGCGCATATGATAAAAAAAATACACATATTCCTAATCGCGGCGGCCGTCTCGATCTCGTCGGCGTTCGCTGCGCAAAACTTCAAGTTCGGCAACTTCGGGGGCTCCTTTGAAAGCGCAAAAAAAGCCGGATACGACGGCATCCAGCTCGACAACTGGCAGCGCAAGGGCGAAGACGGCAAGGTCGGATACACCCGCAAGGACATCGACGACATAAAGCAAAAGATGAAAGAGCTCGACATGCAGGTCTGCTCGATTTGCGTGCCGTGCTACCACCAATTCCTCTTTGAGGAGGACAAAAACTGCGTCGAATACATGAAAAACGTAATCGACACCGCCGCGGAACTCGGAGCGGAAAACATTCTGATCCCCTTCTTCGGGAAGTCCAGCCTCTACGAAAAGGGCACCAAGAATTTCCGCAAAGAGCGCCTCGGCCCCCTCGTAGAGCGCATAAGGGAAATCGCGCAATACGCCGCGAAAAATAATATCGTCCTCGCGCTCGAAAACACGATAACCGCCGAAGACAACATAAAGCTCCTCGACATGATCGGCGAACCCAATGTTAAGGTGTATTTCGACACGCTCAACATCGTCTGGACGGGCGACCAACCCGACGCGGCGATAAAGAAGCTCGGCAAGGACCGCATAGCCCAAATCCACATCAAGGCAAACGCCGAATTTTTCGACGAAGCCAAACAGCCCGAGGATTTCGACAAATGCTTTAAAGCCATCGTCGACAGCGGATACAGGGGGTGGCTCGTCCTCGAACAGGGCGTGAAGAGAAAAGTCCACACGCAGGACGAAGTAATATCCCACAACCTGAAATTCTTTAAAAATTCCGCACTCTGCAAATAAGATAAGCAAACCCGCCAAAGCGCCTCCCCGCCACACAAGGGGAGGCGCTTTTGTATCCATATAAGAATCGTACGGCAGTACCGGTGCAAAACGGGCGCGAGGTGCGGGCACGGGGCATGCCGGCCATTGAAGGGGGCGGCTGTGCCGCTTCCATTGAAGGGGGCGGCTGTGCCGCTTCCATTGAAGGGGGCGGCAGTGCCGCTTCCATTGAAGGGGCTAACGCCCCTTACGAAGATTGGC
>ERZ1673738.147-NODE-147-length-138640-cov-21.627153_pt1 | contig 138640 bp, 113 predicted proteins | sample MGYA00580198_ERZ1673738 | MGnify/ENA primary metagenome ERZ1673738 (study PRJEB41218, sample SAMN15661784) | gut metagenome | host: Homo sapiens | place: Canada: London | collected 2015-08-20/2019-03-30 | study: EMG produced TPA metagenomics assembly of... | reverse complement strand
GCCTGTAGCTAGCGTTCATCCTGAGCCAGGATCAAACTCTCCATTGTAGAATATCATCTTACTCCTGTTTGAAACAGGAATGTTTGTATCTGCGCTCTTCCGGACGTTACTTTGTCGTTTACCTGTCTTTTTTATCATTCAGTTTATGAAAACTGAACTGACGGTTGGTTTCTTTTTTTACCCTTGACATCCTGCCTCTCAAAGAAAAAACAGATGCCAAGCTCTTGTACTACTTCTTCCTTTATGTAAGACTTTCAATGAACTCTTGTTTACTTGTCGCTCTCGTTCCGTTTTGCCTTGTTAGCAGCGTTGCTTCCCGATTGCGAGTGCAAAGGTAGGCACTTTTTCAGTAACCACCAAATTTTACGCCAACTTTTTTTTGGCGAAAATGACATGTAAAGATACAAAATCAAACCGAAACATGCAAGAAACATGCTGTAAAACATGTTTTTAACACAAGCACAAACCACGCAAAAAAAATATTGGCCGCCCCATCAAGAGGCGGCCAACTATTATCATCTAAAGCCCAAATGGCTTATCTAACCACTTTCTTCACTTGCTGACCTTGCTTCACAATATAAATGCCCTTCTGCAATCCATTCAAACTATCTCCTACCTTCACGCCACCTAATGTGTAAACTTCAACCGGAGAATTATTCTCAACCTCAATACCGCCTACAGATGAACCGTCTTTCTCAATATAAAGTTCCGGTAATATCCCCTGTGCATCCGAATACGCTCCAAAGCTTGTATATTGGGCTGAATACTGAATCCATTTATTCATTTCTGCATTTGTAATAGTAGCCAAACCATCATCTGCAATACTGATGGTCCATACATAACCACTTTCTGGCATCTCTTTGCTTACATTGAAACTATTGAAAGTTCCTTTCATATACAAATACCGACCGTATGAATCCTGAATAGTATAACCGCCATCCACTGCCGTAATCGTAAATGCATTGGTTTCTTCTGTGCTAAATTCACCATTTGACATCGTTACATCAGACACATCCAAATACCCATACTCTTTTGATTCCACTATGTTCTGTGCAACCTTACTATTTTCATCCTGTGTTACCAACATAGCATAACGTTGGCCACTGACAATCTCATTTACCTTAGCAAATGTTATTGTAGGTACAGGTTCTGGAGTTTCACCATCCTCTAATACATAATCAGACACTTCTTTGACGCCACAAACTCCGAAATAAGCTTCCAAGTTACCCAACAGATTAACTTGTTTCCCCAAATTCTCTGGATTATCTTTCAGATTCAGTGCTGTACGAACATCACCTTGCGGTAATTGCACTACCACACATTGAGTATAGTCTTTCTGATTAACATCGCTAGCAATCAACATATTGCTTACCGACACACTCTCACCTTCTGCACCAAAAATAGCAGATTCTTCATTTATACTCTGCCCATTCACGTAACCTACAATATAACCTTTTACCCAAGCTTCTCTGTTGGGATTCTCCAATATGAGCACATCAGAAACCGTATAAGGAACCTCCTTTGTACCTTCCCCAGACAATTGGACAGCCATTCCTGTCATAGACACCACCACAGGCTCCTTCAACCCTCCACCGGAAATTGTCAAAGTACCCATATAATCACCAGAAGACGTCGGTGCAAAAAGAACTTCCAACTCTGCATTAACCGCATCATCTTTAGGGATAGTTGTCGTAGCACAAGAAAAAGCTTTCCCTTCCACAACAACAGTTAAATCACCAGTCAAATCAGAACCTGAAATAGCTACTTTTTGGGTCAATTCAGTTCCCACTCCAATAGCACCAAAAGCCACAGCACTGGGAGCTGACACAGATGCATCCGGTATCTCGCCTGCCTCAAGTTTTGTCACTTCAATATTATCCAAGAAAAAACGTCCCTTCGATTCTACCGAAGACGAAAATGTAATTTTTGAAGCAGCAGTTCCTTTTATCTCCAAAGAAAAGTCTTTCATATTGGCTGCATAAGGAGCCGGATCATTCGTCAAACCTGTAATTTCTACTGCCTCTTGTTCATCTACCTGTACCATCAGGCTTGTAGCATCTTTACTCCATGCACATGCCTTGAACTTCAATGTATATGTAGCCGAGGCATCAGACAAATCAATAGGCGGTGTAACAAGGATCCCCCCTTTTTTACTCGCACCGAATTTAGCATTCCCCTCACCGGCATAGCCGTTTACACAACTCCAACCCGTAGTGAGTGTATAAGGATCCATTCCATCACCCATCTTGGTTCCCGGATTATCAGGATCTTTCGATGTACACTTACTGAAATCCTCACTCAAAATCACTTGTTGGGCGCCTGCTTGTCCTGCCACAAACAACAAAGCCAACAACATCCAATTTTTTAATGAAGTAAAACTAGTCATACGCTTATGTTTTTAATAAGTTAATAAATAAGTATAAACAAATATAGGCAATATATTCCATAACAAGCGATTCCTTTCGCTAAAAAGAGTGAAAAGGAGGATAAAAGAACAAGAAAAAGCGTAGAATGCAACATGAATGACGTATCATGGAGCAAGAAAGCCCGATAAAGCGAAACCCTTTCTTTGAAAAGGCACTAATTTTAAGAAGAAGCCTCCAATGGTACAATCCTGTAACGGTTACCCTTTTCCGTATGCCGCCGTTCCACGCCTGCGGCCACGAGGGCGCGGCTGAACTCCTGCATCCCGATGCCCGTGAGCGTGCCCGGATGACGCTTGCGCAACAGGGCGATGAGCTCGGGGAGGGAAACGGACAGGGCCTCTTCACCCGGACGGGCGGCACGGAAATGGCGGGCGAATGCTTCTTCCGCAGGGCAAGTGCGGTAGAAAGCCACGTTGGCACGTTGGATTTCCGCCTCTTCTTCCGCCGTGAACCAGTAACGCCCGCCGCCGAGGAGCATGGCCTTCAGTTGGGCGTAAGTTTGGGCATGGTCGATCCCCGTGCTGTCGATGGGACGCTCCACCTCCACGCAGAGGAAACGGCGGCTGCCCGAAGGGTCGGAAAGCAGTTCGTGGCTGTTGGACGTGGCGATGAAGGAGGCGATGCGCGGCAGGCGGAGCGTGTCGCGCCGGTAAGCCTTGCGCACGTGCAGGGCGGTGAGCTGCATCACGTTCTTCAAGGCCGGATGGCGGCGGACGGGGATGCGGTCGAACTCGTCCAGGTTGATGAGCCCCATTTCCACCAAGAGCTGTTCCATACGGGCGGTGTTCGCCACGTCAGCGCTGTCGGTGTAATAGGCGGACAGTTCGGGCGGCAGGAGGTTGCGGCAGAACGTGGATTTTCCCAGTCCTTGCCGACCGCTCACCAGTACCGGGGCCACACTGTTGGCATGGCCGTCGCCCATCCCCATCCACTGCGCGACCACGGCCAACATCCACCGGCGGAACCCGCGCACCCACGGCTCACTGTCCGACACGCGCCGGGCCAACGCGTCGAGGCGCTTCTTGCCGTCCCACGGCGGCAGGCGGTCGAAATAATCGCGGAAGGGATGGTGGTCGGGCAGGCGGTCGGAGGCCACGAAGCGCGACACGTCGCGGTCCCAGCACGGGATGCCCGCCTCGTGGGCGGAGAGGCAGAGGGAGTTGAGGTCGCGTGCCGTGAGGGGGAGGAAGGAGGCCGCATCCTGTCCCTTGGGGCGGAACTCCGCCTGCCCCGTCAGCAGGTTGTGGCGCAGGTCGTAACGCGCCTCCGCGAAAGCGGCCAACCGACGCTCAAGGGTGGCAGACGTGCGGTCTTTCGTGCCGTATGCTTCTGCCTTCCTTTTTAATAATTCGCTCCCACTCGGCAAAGCCAAGCGAGCTTGCCTCTGCGCTCGCTTACTCGCGATTTTCTCCACCCACCGGCGTACCGCCCTCTTTACGATCTGTTTCAGTTCCATGTGCTTCGTTTTTACGGCAAAGTTAGGGGGCCGCACGGCGAAGGGTGCACGTTTGTGCACATTTCCGCACGGTTCCGCAGGTTTGTGTACGTTCCTGAGCTTCTCCGTGCCTTCTTCCCTCCATGCCTTTTCCCGAAAATGGACTTCATCTTTCAGGATACCACGTAACCCTTTCAAAGCAAGACGGATACATCCTGAACTTCCAATCCTTCATCTTTCAGCCCATGTCAGGCATAAGCCGGGCCGACTGCCGCTTTCCGTTTGGCGCACATCCGAAAATCATTCGGCTGAGATTGAAAAATCACTCGCCTGAGATTGATTTTCCGTTTGGCGCACAACGACAGCAGCCAGTCAACTGAAGGAAGGCTGAAAGATGGGGATTCCATAATTCAGCTCATAAAGCACTATTCATCAAACCGTTATAGAGAATTCTGAAACATGAAACCTTTTTTGGGAAAATATACGGGAGTTTACAGAGGAACCCAAACACGAAAAAGGGAGATTTGCAACAGCAAATCTCCCTCCCCTTTTACCTTAAAATCAACCCTACCTAACTGGTATTACCAGTCGACATCCCTATCAAAATCATTTTGAGGAAAACCATTTAAGTTTCCGGGCGGACGAACTCCACCCCTTCCTATGCCTTGCCTACCCCCATTACGAACATTCATTTTTCTCACGGGAACAAAGATTTTCATCAACTGTTTGGCAGACATCGTTTTAGAAAAGACTTCATAGTACTTTTTATCCACTTCAAGCGTGTTGTACGCATTTACGATTTGCTGCGCCTTACGGTCAAACTCCGTTTTTATGCGCTCTGCCGCTTCCTCCTCCGTCAACTCGGATTCTTTTTTTCCCCCCAAGTCTGCCGGAAATAGGGGTGTCTTGCAATGGGACATCAAATCCTGCTGATAATTTTTATAAGTAACCAGAAACTCCGAACGTGCATCTCCGTTCAAATCCAGTTCATCAGCTAATCTTTCCGCACGTTTTTCCATCATCTGCTCCCATCGCATGTCACCCTTGCGGTCTTTCCCGCCCTGTGCCATTGCCGTCCCCGAACCAACCAGACAGGCCGCACACATTCCCCATAGAACTATCTTTTTCATTGCACCTTATATATAATAGACAAATATTCTTCCTATTTATAAAGACACATCCAAACGAAAAAGGTTTAACGCATTATCTCACCGTAATATGAAAACAGCCCTGTTTTACTTCATATTTTACATAACATAACTCTTGTTCACGCAAATCACGCAACACCTCCGACAAGACCCACTTCAGCGAATCGTTTCTTACCGGACGCCGTTCCGGCCTGTCGGGATGACTCACCGTATTATAGCGATTATAACAAATGTCAAACGTCGTTCCGAAACGATGGCAACTCTCTTCGGAGGCATTGCAATTAAAACGTCGCAACCTCCGCACATCGTTCTCCGTACGCAAGACGGAAGTTACAATTAACGTATGTAGCGGAATGTCTTTGATAGCTAAAGAATCCAGAAAGTTCCGGCTGATTTTTTGCAGAAGATCACTGGCCCGAGGCACCAGATAAGGGATGGAATAAGACATCTGCTTGTCCATCGTGTAATAAGGATTGCTGCCCACATAGACCAGTTCATCTTTCCTCATCTCCGCTTCTTCCCGATCCTCCACCGGAGAAACGCCCCATTTCCGGGCCGCCACGATATGTACATCCTGCAAGTCGGGAAACGTACGTCCAAACCCTGGTACACTATAGATCTTACTCTTCAATGGCCGACCGTCCGCTTCTTTGAAAACCGGTATGGAATAAGGTGTATGCAACCCCTTTTTCCTGACAACCTCAATAGACTCCTTTTTCGAATCAGGAACGACGGCCTGCACTGAAGAATCAAGCGGAACAGATGAAACACCAACCGTTTCACCCACCACCGCCGGATTGACACAGCGCACCACGCCCAACACACAGACGGTCACCCCCGCCATTCCCCAAAATATTTCTCTCTTGAGTTTTCTCAACGTTTTCTTTATTTTGCAGCACAAAGATACGGAAAACGTGGCGAATTCAAAACTTAATGCTTAAATTTGCGGCAAAATTAAGCGAATGATAGAAAAGCATATCGTATTGGAAGACGTGGATCCCGTTATTTTCTACGGGGTAAACAACACCAACATACAAATGATCAAGGCGCTCTATCCCAAATTGCGCATCGTGGCCCGCGGCAATATCATCAAAGTAATGGGCGACGAAGAGGAAATGTGTGCTTTTGAAGAAAACATCATGGCCATCGAACAGCACTGTGTAAAATACAACAGCCTGAAAGAGGAAGACATATTGGCCATCATCAAAGGCAAAAAGACCCCGAAAGAAAGTGCAGAAGGCGTCATTGTATACAGCGTCAACGGCAAACCTATCACCGCCCGTAGCGAGAACCAACAAAAATTGGTCAAAGCATACGAAAACAACGATATGATTTTTGCCATCGGACCTGCCGGTTCGGGCAAGACCTACACCAGCATCGCATTAGCGGTAAGGGCTTTAAAGAACAAAGAAATACGCAAAATCATCTTGAGCCGTCCCGCTGTGGAAGCCGGTGAAAAACTGGGTTTCCTGCCGGGTGACATGAAAGACAAGATAGACCCTTACCTGCAACCGCTTTATGATGCCTTGCAGGACATGATTCCTACCATGAAGTTACAGGAAATGATGGAACAAAACGTCATTCAGATCGCTCCCTTGGCTTTCATGCGCGGCCGCACCCTCAATGACGCGGTGGTCATATTGGACGAAGCACAGAACACGACTACGGCACAAATCAAGATGTTCCTAACGCGTATGGGAATGAACACCAAAATGATTGTTACCGGAGACATGACGCAAATAGACCTTCCACCATCCCAACGTTCAGGATTGGCCGAAGCCACATCCATACTGAAAGGCGTGGAGGGTATCGCTTTTATAGAAATGGACAAAAAAGACATCGTGCGCCACAAATTAGTGACCCGCATCGTGGAAGCTTACGAAAAGCATGACAGGAAGGTCTCCGCACATAAGCGCAGTACCGAAAAACCACAATCCGAAGAATCATTCGTCATCACAGATTTGACGGGTTGGGGTGACAACTGAGCACAAACAGAACTTCAACTTCAAAAAGAAAACAGATATGAAAGCTTTAACTCACACTGATTTTAACTTTCCGGGACAGCAAAGCGTATATCACGGAAAAGTACGCGACGTGTACAACATCAACGACGAACTGATGGTCATGGTAGCCACCGACCGTATTTCGGCATTCGACGTGATTCTGCCCAAAGGAATCCCTTTCAAAGGCCAAGTGCTGAACCAGATTGCAGCTACTTTCCTTGATGCCACAAGCGACATCGTACCCAACTGGAAACTGGCCACTCCGGACCCGATGGTGACCGTGGGACTGAAATGCGAAGGCTTCCGCGTGGAAATGATTATCCGCAGGTATTTGACCGGCTCGGCATGGCGCGAATACCAGAATGGTTGCCGCGAACTCTGCGGCGTGAAGTTGCCCGAAGGCATGAAAGAAAACCAGAAGTTCCCCACCCCGATCATCACTCCTACCACGAAAGCCGATGCCGGACACGATGAAAACATATCTAAGGAAGAAATCATCGCCCAAGGGCTCGTGAGCAAGGAAGACTACGAACTGATGGAAAAATATACCTACGCCCTCTTCGCCCGCGGCACGGAAATGGCTGCGGAAAAGGGACTGATATTGGTGGATACCAAGTATGAGTTCGGCAAGAAAGACGGTAAAGTCTATCTCATCGACGAAATCCATACGCCCGACTCCAGCCGTTACTTTTACGCAGACGGATACCAGGAAAAGTTTGAAAAAGGCGAACCCCAGAAGCAACTTTCCAAGGAATTCGTACGCCAATGGCTCATCGACCACAACTTCATGGGCAAGGAAGGCCAGCAAGTGCCGGAAATGACGGACGAATACGTAAACAGCGTGTCAGACCGCTATATAGAGCTGTACGAGCATATCGTAGGCCAAAAGTTCAACAAGGCCGACGACCATGACGATTTGGCCGCACGCATCGAAAAGAACGTCACCGAATATTTGAACCAGAAATAAGACACGACAGGTGTACGAACAAGAAAAGATAAAGCCCTACAAGGACGAAGGCCATAAGCGTGAACAAGTGGAGCGCATGTTCGACCGCATCGCCCATTCTTACGATCGGTTGAACCATTTCCTTTCATGGGGTATTGACAAGAGTTGGCGGCGCACAGCCGTCGACTCTTTGTCGCCCTTTCACCCCCGCCGAATCTTAGATGTTGCTACGGGGACAGGCGATTTTGCCATTTTGTCTGCCCGGAGGCTTTTTCCGCAATCCATCACGGGAGTAGACATTTCCGAGGGCATGATGCAAATAGGACGGCAAAAAGTGGAAGCGTTGCATTTGGACGGAATCATCCGCTTCCAACATGAGGACTGTGAAGCGTTGTCTTTTGCCGACGACACGTTCGATGCCGTGACCGTGGCCTATGGCGTACGCAACTTCGAACATCTGGACCAGGGACTACGGGAAATGTGCAGGGTATTGAAACCAGGCGGACATCTGTTAATCATTGAACTGAGTTCTCCCCACCGTTTCCCCATGAAACAACTTTTCTCTGTTTACGCCAAAATCGTCATGCCGCTGATTGGCCGGTTGGTTTCCAAGGACCATAGTGCCTACTCTTACCTGCCGGCCACGATGGCCGCTTTCCCTCAAGGAGAGGTCATGCAGGGCATACTCCGGAAAGCCGGTTTCGGCGACGTGCGTTTCAAACGTTTTACTTTCGGCATCAGCACGATGTATCTTGCCACCAAATAAGCATTCACATCATGGATAAATACGGTTTAGTCGGCTATCCTTTAGGACATTCGTTCTCGCGTGACTTTTTCAATGAAAAGTTCAAGAACGAAGGGATTGATGCCGAATATGTCAATTTTGAGATTCCCTCTATCGAACGCTTTCCGGAAATCATCACAGAAAACGCAAATCTGTGCGGACTCAACGTGACCATCCCCTACAAAGAAAAAATCATTCCTTACATGGACGAGTTGAGCGAGGAAGCCCGCCATATCGGGGCTGTCAACGTCGTACGAATCGGGATGCGGAAAGGGAAAACGCATCTGAAAGGTTTCAACTCGGATGTCATCGGATTCACCCGCTCGATAGAACCGTTATTGGAACCGATACACCGGAAAGCCTTGATATTAGGTACAGGAGGGGCTTCTAAAGCTGTACGCTACGGACTTCACCGCTTGGGCATCGAAACCCGCTTTGTCAGCCGTAACCCGAAAGAGGATTCGCTGACATACCCGCAACTCACATCGGAAATCATGGACGAATACAAAGTGATTGTAAACTGTACCCCGGTGGGGATGTATCCTCATACGGAAGAGTGCCCGGCACTCCCTTATGCAGCCATCGGACGCAACCACCTACTGTACGATTTGGTTTACAATCCGGAAGAGACCCTCTTTCTCAGAAAAGGACGGGAACAAGGTGCCATCACCAAAAACGGTTTGGAGATGCTGATTCTCCAAGCATACGCCGGATGGGAATTCTGGCACAGCGAAGACTGACGACATGCACAAGGAAAAGAACAAGTTCAAACGGATCTTCTGGACCGTGCTCACCTTATTAGTACTCACACTGACGGGGAGCACGCTATACCTGCAATGGTACGCGTTGGAGGCCGGTGGCAACGAACGGGGAAAGAATCTCGAAATGTCATACGCTTTCATGTATGAGCACTACCCTTTCCTTTCGCACTGGGTAGACAGCCTGCAACGGGAAAACGCCTTGCGGGATACGTTTATCCTTGCCGAAGACGGAGTAAGGCTGCACGCCCTTTACCTTTATGCAGACACCCTGACGGCTCATACAGCCGTAGCCGTACACGGTTATACCGACAATGCCGTGCGTATGCTGCACATCGCTTACTTATACAATCACGACCTGCATTACAACGTATTGCTCCCCGACCTCCGCTTTGCCGGACAGAGCGAAGGCGACCACATCCAAATGGGATGGAAAGACCGCCTTGATGTGTTACGCTGGATGGAAGTGGCCAACGAACTGTTTGCCCCGGAAGGTTCCCAGACCCGCATGGTGGTACACGGCATCTCCATGGGAGCGGCTACGACCATATGCGTGAGCGGCGAACCCCAACCGCCTTTCGTGAACTGCTTCGTGGAAGACTGCGGTTATACCAGCGTGTGGGATGAATACGCAGGAGAACTGAAAAACCAGTTCGGCCTGCCCGCTTTTCCCTTGCTCCATCTGGCCAGTTGGGCTACACGCCTGCGTTACGGTTGGGATTTCCGGGAAGCCTCGCCACTGGAACAAGTGAAAAAATGCCGACTTCCCATGTTGTTCATTCACGGTACGGAAGACACGTTCGTACCGACTTGGATGGGTGACAGCCTGTATGCCGCCAAGAAGGGCATCAAAGAGCTATGGCACGTGGAAGGTGCGACACATGCCGATTCTTATCTTAAATATGCTAAAGAATATACAGAAATCGTCAAAAGTTTCGTTGAACGATATAATATTCCAAAAGATATGAATAACTTGCCAAACCAGTAAACAAAGTGTGTCATGAAGAAAGCTTTTTGTCTGTTCCTCTTATTCCTTGTATGCCGGAGCGTACAACTCCTGTATGCCGGCACGTATACGGTGGACAACCTGCCTATGGTTTATTTGCAGGACAAGACCAAGCATGTGGTCAATCCCGATGGAATCCTTTCCGCACAGACCGTACAACAAATGGACAGCCTGCTATATCGGTTGGAAACGGAGAAGGGCGTACAGTCCGTGGTAGCCGTAGTGGAGCGTATCGAAGGAGGGGAATGCTATGATTTCGCCATTACACTGGGTAACAAACTCGGGGTGGGCAACCGGCAAAACACGGGTCTCATCATCTTGCTTTCCACGCAAGACCGCTGTTACCAGATATTGACCGGCGAAGGGTTGGAGGGCACGCTGCCTGATGCCATCTGCCGCCGGATAGAAAATCGGCGAATGGTGCCTTACCTGAAAACAGGAGACTGGGATACCGCCATGCTGCAAACAGTGTCTGCCGTCTGCCGTGTAATCCACGGGGATGACAGTCTGCTCCACGACGATTCGGGGCAACCGACCGGTACAAAGGGATATGGCTTGATGTGGCTCGCCTTGGCCATTGTCACGGGCGGGTTCCTGATTTCCATTTATTCCAACCGCAAACGGAACACATGTCCCCGATGCGGACATAGCCCCATGCACCGCACGAATTCCCAAGTCCGGGTTGACCGGTTCCAAGGCATAGAACATCACACGGTCTATTACCGCTGCCCGAAATGCGGGCATACCGTATCCCGTTCCCATGACGAACCGTTCGACAACGGCACCGGCTTTGGAGGTTTCCCTCCCGTGGCAGGACCTTTCCATCGCGGATTCGGAGGCGGAGGTTTCGGAGGTGGTTTCAGCGGCGGAAGCTTCGGGGGAGGCAGTTTCGGAGGCGGAGGAGCCGGTGGAAAGTTCTGACCGACACACAGATTTCGAATCAAACACCTATTTATATATAAGGAAAACAATGAAAACAAAGAAATGGATGACCGCCGCCATAGCCATGGTGTGCATGGTTCTTTTGAACAGCTGTTCATACAACAAGATGGTAGAGAAAGACGAAGCTGTGTCTACGGCATGGAGTAACGTGGAAACGCAATACCAACGCCGGGCTGACCTGATTCCGAACCTGGTGAGTACCGTAAAAGGCTATGCCACGCACGAAAGCAGCACGTTGGAAGCCGTAGTAGCCGCCCGTAGCAAAGCTACGCAAATCACCGTGGACCCGGCGAACCTGACTGCAGAAAAGTTGGCCGAATATCAGAAAGCCCAAGGTGCCGTGAGCTCCGCCCTCGGAAAACTGTTGGCCGTGACGGAAAACTATCCGCAACTCCGTGCCAACGAGAATTTCTCGGAACTGCAAGCCCAATTGGAAGGAACGGAAAACCGCATCACCGAAGCCCGTAAACGTTACAACGAGGCCGTACAAGACTACAACGTCCTGATACGTAAATTCCCCAACAACTTATTTGCCGGAATGTTCGGATTCAGCAAAAAGGAAAAGTTCGAGGCATCCTCCGGTGCATCGGAAGCCCCGAAAGTAGAGTTTTAATGACAGACAATCATTCAAAAACATATAGTGATATGAGTAACCAACGTTACATGATGCGCGGCGTGTCGGCAGCCAAAGAGGACGTACACAACGCCATCAAGAACATCGATAAGGGTATCTTCCCGCAGGCATTCTGCAAGATTATCCCCGACATTCTGGGCGGTGACCCGGAATACTGCAACATCATGCACGCCGACGGAGCCGGCACGAAATCTTCGTTGGCCTACGCGTACTGGAAAGAAACGGGCGACTTGTCCGTATGGAAAGGCATTGCGCAAGACGCGCTCATCATGAACACGGACGATTTGCTTTGTGTGGGTGCCGTAGACAACATCTTGGTGTCGTCCACTATCGGACGTAACAAAATGCTCATCCCGGGCGAAGTCATCAGTGCCATCATCAACGGTACGGACGAACTGCTGTCCGAGATGCGCAAGATGGGTATCGGCATCTATGCCACGGGCGGCGAGACGGCCGACGTGGGCGACTTGGTGCGCACCATCATCGTGGACTCCACCGTGACATGCCGCATGAAACGTAGCGACGTCATCGACAACGCCAATATCCGTCCGGGAGATGTCATCGTGGGACTGAGCAGTTGCGGACAGGCCACCTACGAGAAGGAATACAACGGCGGCATGGGCAGCAACGGGCTGACCAGTGCACGCCACGACGTGTTTGCCAAGTATTTGGCCGAAAAATATCCCGAAACCTACGACAAGTCCGTTCCGGAAGAGTTGGTCTACAGCGGCAGTTACCGGCTGACCGACCCGGTGGAGGGTGCCCCAGTCAATGCTGGCAAGCTCGTCCTGTCCCCCACCCGTACATACGCTCCGGTGGTGAAGAAGATGCTAGACGAGATGCGTGCGGACATCCACGGCATGGTACACTGCACAGGCGGTGCGCAGACCAAGGTGCTCCACTTCGTAGGTGAGAATTGCAGGGTGGTCAAAGACAACATGTTCCCCGTACCTCCCTTGTTCAAGGCGATTGCCAAGGAAAGCGGTACGGACTGGAGTGAAATGTACAAGGTGTTCAACATGGGGCATCGCCTCGAAGTCTACCTAGCTCCCGAACATGCCGGACAAGTCATCGCCATAGCCAAGAGTTTCAACATCGACGCACAAATCATCGGACACATCGAAGAAGGACCGCGTTCACTGACCATCAAAAGTGAATTCGGCGAATTCAACTACTAAGGAAAGGGAGCTTCATTTCCTTTTTCCTCCAACCTTATCCGGACAAGCCACCTGCTTGCCCGGATTTTTTTGTTCAATGCGTAAAAAACTGGATTCATTCCGTACAAAATACTGTTTACGTATTGAACTACATGTTTTTATCCCTTAATTTTGAACCACTGCGAAAACAGCAGAAAAACGCACATCTGAAAGGAACAGTTCGATAAAACATAAAAACCAACCATTATGAGAACGACTACTTTATTCACCCTTGCCACATGCCTGGCATTTACAGGCATACGCCCCATCGCGGGACAAGAACTTACGCCTCTGGATAGAACCCCGCCTACCCTGAAGAGCATGTATTATGATGTGAACGGGGACGGAAAGATGGAATATCTCGGCACAGAAAACAACAAGGAACGCTTCACTGCATGGTTTGCCTTGGACGGCACGGTGGTAGAGCGCGTGGCAGACGACGTGCTTACCATCGACCATCTCCTCGAACTGAACGGGGACGGCAAACCGGACTTCATCGCTTCCGACGGAAACGACACGAAGATGTACCTGAGCCAACCCGACGGAAGCTACAAAGCCACAAGCTGCCCCTCCTTAGGCAGCCAACTCACCCAAGCAGACCTCAACCGGGACGGACGCATGGACTTGGTATTCTTTAAACGGATACAAAGTTGGCCAACCCTCTACGCCCCGTATATCCTGTTGCAGACAGCGGACGGTTATGTGGAGAAGCCCCTGCCCGTGGTGACCGACCCCGAAGAGTTGGAAAACACAGACTACAGTAGCGGAGGAAGTGGCATGTTCCGTGTGGACAATACCGTATTCGGTGGGGCATGGATTCCCGAACGCGGCACGTCTTACGCCCAGGAAAGCGACCGCATGCAAGCCTTGGATTTGAACTCCGACGGCTACCCCGACCTCTTCTCACCCAACGGCGCGGGCTTCATCTCACTGCCGGACGGACGTTACTACACAGCTTCCATGGGCACGTCGGTCACTGCCTGCGAGGTGAACAGCGATGGCCTGACGGATTACGTGCTCTTCGATGCAAACACGGGCGACCTGAACCTGATGCGCAGTACACCGTCAGGGTATGAGACGGAACGACTCACCAACAACTCCAACCTCACGGATGTGCAGGTTTGCGACCTGGACGGTGACGGCCATCAAGACCTTCTACTCACCATAGACAAAACCAAACAAACCACCTACGCCTTCATCATCTTCCTGCGCAACCAAGGCGACGGCACATTCAAAAAGTCGGAACAAGGAATGGAAGGCGAATACACCTTTCACGAGGTGGTATATCTTGACAGAAAACCGGGGCTGACGGCAGTAAAGAAAGTCACAAGCGCGCAGTATGACTTCTGTCTGTTCCGGTGGGATGCGGCTTTCAACCTGAGCGAGACCATGTTGCTCCCCGAGGGCTACGACCTGGCCAATCCGGAGAATCCGTTCATCGCTGACTTGAACGGGGACGGGAAACCCGATTTCCTCGTCACACCCGACGGGATAGCACAGAATTATCTCTACACGCCGGAAAACGCCAAAGCCACCAAAGTGGCCGCTCCGGAAGCCCCGACTTACGCCGTGGATGCGGCCACGGGCCTGCTTCGCGTGGAATGGAAAGCCCCGTCCGCAGAACCGGGACTCACGTATGAAGTCCGAGTAGGCACAGCCCCGGGACGTGGCGACATCGTGCAGGCGCAATCCAATGCCGACGGAAGCCGCCGCACGTTCGCCAATGGCAATGCAGGCTCCGCCACCTACCTGATGCTTAATGCCGGGACGTGGCCGGAAGGCACTTACCATATTGCCGTACAGGCCATCAGTCCGGACGGCATCGGCAGCGCGTGGAGCAAAGAGACCTCGTTTGAAAACCATCTGGTCAGCCCGGCCTTCACGGCTTCGGTCAACGAGTTGAGCACAGCGGACACCTTGCATATCGCACCAATTTACGCCCGTGAAGGCGCGAACTACCAATACAACCTGCAACCCGACGGACGCATCGTCAGCCAAAACGCAGATGGGTCGGCCGACATCTCGTTCGAGAGTTTCGGACAGAAAACCGTTACCCTCTCGCTCGACGGGCACACGTTTACGCAGGGCGTACAGGTAGTCCCGTTCCGCACGGAAACCGGCGAAGACGGCTACAGCGGCAATGTGTTCGACCTCAACCAGGACGGATGGGCGGAAGGATTCTCTGAAAGGTTCTACACCAACACGCAAGGTACGTTCAAGGAACTGATGAAGTCGTTCAACACCGACTTGAACATCAGCCACGGCGGCTATGTGGTCGACTTCAACCGGGACGGACGGCCCGATATCTACAGCAACTACCTGAAAGTAAGCGACCAACAAAAAAGATTCTTGCTGAATGACGGCGACATGGACTTCCATGCCTACGAAGGGGAGATTTGCCTCAACACGCCCAACAATCCGATAGGAGAACACGATTACCTTACGCCCATCGGTGACATGGACAACGACGGACGGGTGGATTTTGCGAGCGGAACCCTGATGTACAAGAACACCGCAAACGGCACGTGGGAAGAGAAACGGTTGTTCGAAGGAGAGGAATATATCGAGCCTGTCGCCGTGGCCGACTTCAATCGCGACGGTTATCTGGACATCGTGGCTGCATACCGTTGGGACCGGGGCACACCCATCTATCGCCAACGGCTCTACCTGAACCAAGGCGGATGGAAGTTCGAGGCACGCGAGCTGCCCGCACAAAACAGTTCGTTAACACTTGTCGGCATCGCCGACGTGAACGGGGACGGGCGTCCCGACCTGATTTATGAGGACTACAAAGAAAAACGATATTATGCCAATCTATGTGATGCAGAATTCAGTTTTGTAGAACGCATCGCCCTGCCGGGGAAACCGTCCGTAGACCTGAACCACGACGGCCTACCCGAATATGCATCGGGCACCAATGCTGACAGCCTCATCTTCCAAGACAAAGACGGGACACTGACCTACATGGAGAATATCGAAAACTCCGATTTGTCACTCGAACTCATCCCCGGCAATATCAGTTCGGCATCGCCTGCCGCCTCTTATCTTGACGTAGACGGCGATGGCACGCCCGACTACGATGCCAACCTCCGCATCCGTTCTTCGTTCAAGAACACCGCGCCCACCGTGCCGCAAAACGTCTACGCCAGCCAAACGACGGACGGCCTGACGATATATTGGGACGGGGCGACGGACAAGGAAACACCCTCGCACAGCCTGCGTTACAACCTGAGCGTAAAGAAGAAAGGCGCATCGGGCGAAGGGGCTTACGTCATCTCACCCCTGAACCTGACCGACAACAAGGCACAGACGGGCGAACCGGGCTATGTGCATTACCGCACGGCCACGCGCTTCACCATCCCCACCACGGCCCTGGAAGCCGGACAGACGTATGAAATACAAGTGCAGGCGGTGGACGCATGGAATGCCCACTCGGACTTCTCGCCCGTCTACGAGTACACGGCGCAGGCCGTATCGCTCCTGAGCCTGCCGGGCAAAGGACGCGTAAGCTGGCCCATCCCGTTCGAGACTACCATCTTGGGCAGTCCGCAAATCGACACCGACGGAGGCGTGATAGACGGGAACACCATCAAATGGAGCACATCCGGACTGAAGACCGTCACCCTGACCGTGGACGACATCGTGAGCCGCGCACAAATCGAAATACTCGAAGACCCCGACATAACCATCGACCTACCCTCTCAAGTACCGGGATGTACACCGATCCAAGTCACCCTGCCGGAGTTCTTGCTCTCGCCCGATGTCACTTTCGACATCGACTGCCATAAGGAGGTTGAGTTCATCCACGAAGAGGGACAGGCAGAGGCCACGTTCACATTCCCAGAAGACGGCGACTATACAATATGGTTGACTGTAAGAAACGATGTGTTCGGCACAATGGACGACCTCCTATTGACAACAGTGGAAGGTAGCGGCATTGTACCCACCATCGAACAGGTTGCCACCGATGTCGCCACAGGACACAACCGCATCAGTTGGAGTTCCCCCACAGGAATCCCCAGACTACTACGAACGGTACGCATTTACCGCGAAACGGCCGTAAGCGACCGTTATGAAGTGGTGGGGGAAGTCCCGTTTGCAGATAAAAGCTATGTGGACGCGACCTCTACTCCCAACCTACTCTCGCAGCGTTACTTCATCACGATTGTCACAAAGTACGGCGACGAGAGCCGGAGCAGCGCAATACATGCCAACGCCCACCTGATGGTGAACCGCGCCATGGGGCACGACATCAACCTGAGCTGGACACCCTACGAAGGACGCGACGTGATGCAATACGTGATATTGAGCGGCCCGTCGCCCGACCGGCTCACCGAACTGGCCGCCGTGTCCGGCCATACCCTGAGCTACACCCATGCACGAACTTCGGACGAAGCCACATACTACGCCTTGGCCGTACGCTTCGACGTGCCGCAGAAACGGGCTTCGGCGGATGATGCCCGCAACCGGTCCAACGTGGTTTGCTCTGCCGATGCCTTTGACGTCACCATGGCCCAGAGCGTGGTCATCACTTCGCAAGAAGCAGAATTGAAATTAGACCAAGAACAACCGCAACTGCACCTGCAAGCGGTCGTACTGCCGATGAGCACCACACTCAAACGCGTACAATGGAGCGTCGTGGAGGGTGAAACGTTGGCCACCGTCGCACAAGACGGCACCGTAAGCCTGAAAGACAATGCCACGGGCGGCCAAGTGACGGTGGAAGCCGCAGCCACAGACGGTTCCGGCATCCGCGAAACCGTAACCCTCACCGCAGCTCCCTACACCGACATCGTCCCGGTGGAGGCAGAAGAGGTACGCATCTACGTGACCGACGGCAGCATCCGCATCGAAGGCATACGCTCCGCCACGACCTTACGCCTCTATAACCTACAAGGCACGTTGCTCCACCAGAGCGAAGTCTCGGGCGACACGCAAATTTCCACTTCCGGCCTCCGGGGCGTCTACATCCTGCAAGCCGGACGCAAGACACAAAAACTGATGTTACGATAAACCCATGTTTCGGAAGAGAGGGGGCAGTCCGGTTTACGGGCGTTTGCCCCCTCTCGTTTTTTATCCTCCACCCGCAAGGAGTTGACAAAAAGACCAACATCCCCTTGGTTTTCAATTCTTTTTTGTAACTTTGCCTTGATTACTGTCAAAAGCGAAAAATATGGCAAGATTCATCAATCCCTTTACCGATGTCGGTTTCAAGCGCATCTTCGGGCAAGCCATCCACAAAGAATTGCTGATAGATTTCCTAAACGACTTGTTAATAGGAGAAAAACGGATAACGGACATCACATTCTTGGACAAAGAGCTGCTGCCGGACTTTTCCGGCGACCGGGGTGTCATCTATGACATATATTGTACGAATGAAGACGGTGAACAGTTCATCGTGGAAATGCAAAACCGTGAACAGACCTTTTTCCGCGAACGGGCTTTGTATTACCTCTCGCAGGCCATCGCCCGGCAAGGGGAACGGGGTGCCGATTGGAAATTCAATCTGAAAGCAGTATACGGCATCTTCTTCATGAATTTCCAAATGCCCAATTTCCCAAACAAGCTCCGCACGGACATCGTCTTGTCCGACCGGGATACGAACGAACTGTTCTCCGACAAGCTCCGTTTCATTTTCCTGCAACTCCCCTGCTTCACCAAGGAAGAAGATGAATGCCAAACTGATTTTGAACGTTGGATTTATGTACTGAAAAATATGGAAACATTTCAAAGACTCCCATTCAAGGCCCGTAAATCGGTATTTGAAAAACTGGAACAAATCGTAGACATCGCCTCGCTCAGCAAAGAGGACCGCATGAAATATGACGAGAGCATCAAGGTGTACCGCGACCACCTTGTCACGCTCGACTTCGCCAAGCAAGAAGGATTGGAACTGGGGATGCGGCAAGGAAGAGCAGAAGGAATGGCTAAAGGCATCGAACAAGGTAAAAACGAAGGGGAAATGAATGAACGTCTCAAGAATGCACGACGCATGAAAACCAAAGGATACCCCACCGATGATATTGCCGACATCACCGGACTGAGCGCGGAAGAAATCAATTCGTTATAAAATCCTTTTCGGCTTCGCCCCCCTATTATATTGTCGCGGCCTTTTACGTCCTTTCATTTTTTCTCCGTATCTTTGCAGCCGGAAACTTGATATTATGGCAGAAAACAATTCTATATTAGACAAATTGGAGGGGCTGGTAAGCCGCTACGAGGAGGTGGGCACTTTGATTACCGACCCGAATGTGATCAGCGACCAAAAACGCTACGTAAAGCTGACTAAAGAATATAAGGACTTGGGCGATATCATGAAAGCCCGCAAAGAATATATGGACAGCCTGCAAACGTTGCAAGACGCCAAGGAAATGCTAGCCATCGAAGACGACCCGGAAATGAAGGAGATGGCGCGCGAAGAAATGGCGGCCGCTGAAAAACATATCCCCGAAATGGAGGAACGCATCAAGTTACTCCTCGTCCCGGCCGACCCGGAAGACGACAAAAACGTCATTATGGAGATACGGGGAGGAACGGGAGGAGACGAAGCCGCACTGTTCGCAGGCGACTTGTTCCGCATGTACACCAAATACTGCGAAATGAAAGGTTGGAAGATTGCTATCTCTAGCTTTACGGAAGGAGCTGCGGGCGGCTTTAAAGAAATCATCTTCAGCGTAACGGGAGAAAAGGTGTACGGCACGCTGAAATACGAATCGGGCGTACATCGCGTACAACGCGTACCGGCTACGGAAACACAAGGCCGTGTACATACTTCGGCCGCAACGGTGGCCGTACTGCCCGAAGCCCAAGAATTCGACGTGGAAATCAACGAGGGCGAAATCAAATGGGACACTTTCCGCTCCAGCGGCGCAGGCGGACAGAACGTGAACAAGGTGGAATCCGGCGTACGTGCACGTTATCTGTGGAAAAACCCCAATACGGGAGAGACCGAGGAAATCCTGATAGAATGTACTGAAACGCGTGACCAACCCAAGAACAAGGAAAGAGCTTTGGCACGCCTGCGCACGTTCATCTACGACAAAGAACACCAGAAATATATCGACGACATTGCCAACCGAAGGAAGACAATGGTGTCCACCGGTGACCGTTCGGCCAAAATCCGTACGTACAACTATCCGCAAAGCCGTATCACCGACCACCGCATCGGCTATAACATGCAGAACCTGCCTTCGTTCATGGACGGCAATATCCAAGACTGCATCGACCAACTGACCGTGGCGGAAAATGCCGAACGGATGAAAGAAAGCGAACTCTAAACGGTAAAGGACATGAAAAAGTTTTTCACCCGGCAGATTATCATAAAAAGCGTCGAGCTATGCTTGAAACGTTTTCCGGTCACGGTCGGCTTTACAGTATCGCTCGCTGTTTTCTTATTAGTAGTATGTTGGGGGAAAGACGAGTTGTTCACGGAACGTCAGACTTTCACCATTAATTATTATCTGACTGTAGGAAGTTTGCTCTCTCTCTCCCTTCGCCTATGGGGAGAGGAAGTGAAACGTAAACGTATCGTATACATCGCCAACGCGCTACTCCATTTGCTCCTATTAGCGGACGCCGGATACTTGTACCTATTGCCGGAAGACTTTCCTTTCTTGGAAACAGGACTTGCCCACGGTTCCGCCCTGACAGCTTTGGGATTAAGTATCTTCACACTTCCTTTCTTCCGTGAAAAAGACGATATTGCCTCATGGAATTTCACCCTGCAACTGGTATCCCATGCCGTTACTTCATGGATAATCGGCGGTATCATGTGCGGCGGCCTCTGCCTGCTGACAGCATCCTTCTCCGGCTTATTCGGTTGGGAAGTAAATAGTAACTTCTATACCACATGGCTCATTGTGTTTTGCCTGACCTTACCCTCATTGCTGTTTTTAGGGCAAATCCCGGCCGGAGAAGCCAAACACGACCGTACCGGTTATACTTCTGCATACCTCAGCAAAGTGATTCGCTATCTGTTCCTTCCGTTATTGGGATGTTACTTATTGGTACTTTATGTCTACGCATTGAAGATTCTCGTCCAATGGCAATTACCGGACGGATGGGTTTCCTGGTTAGTCATCGCACTGACTGCGGGTTGCATCGGAGTAGAATTCTGCATGTACCCTTCTCTCCGCCAGGGACTTTCACGTTTCGAGCAACGTGTGGCGCGTGGGTTGCCCATCGCCATCCTGCCCCTGTTAGTACTGATGACTATCGGCATCGCCAGACGACTCAACGATTACGGCATCACGCTCAACCGCCTGTATCTTCTGACTCTGAACATCTGGTTTTACATAGTCTGTATCGGCTTATTCATTCTACGGGCACAGCGCATTCAATGGATTGCCGTGTCGTTTGCCGGCATCTTTCTGCTCACATCCGTACTTCCGGTAAATTATGCCCGGCTCACCCACCGTTACATGTTCCAGGCCTTATCAGTCCAAATCCAAACATCATATAAAGGGGAACTCCCCATGGACGAAGAGCAATATCTGGACTGGCTAGCATCGCTTCCGCAGGAAACAGCCCGGCTCACTAACAGCCGTCTCAAAATACTGGATTATACTTTCAAAGACAAAGAAATCCATCGTCTTGTCGCTCCCGACATCAATTATTGGGGAGCGGAGAAATGTATTAAAGAAAACTCCGAAGCGCATTTCAGCCAAAAGAAAAATGGTACGGAAGTCATAGCAAAAGGAACATACCTCCATTTTGAGGCATCATCGCCATCTTCTGTCAAAATGGAATTAAACACCGGATATTCGGAACTGGTCGCATATCATAAGAGCGAAGACTCCATCCCTTGCAAATATTGGAAAGAAGAAGTCATGCCTATAGAACTTACCGACGGGCATCAAGTGATAGACACGATATACGTCCACCCGTCCGACATCCGAAAATGGAGTGCCATGGATACGATTCCTCCACAAAAGTTCACCGGCAGGCAAAAAGACAATCTTTTTATCCTCACCGACTTCTCACTATCCGGATATGCAGGAGACAAGAACCTGAACTTTATTTATTCCGGTTATTATTTTATTCAAAAGAAAACGAACTAAAAAACATATACGACATGAACAAACAAGAGCTTTTTGAGAACATCAAACGGAAAGAATCTTTCCTGTGTGTAGGATTGGACACTGACATTCAAAAAATCCCCTCGCACCTGCTAAAGGAAGAAGACCCCGTTTTCGCCTTCAACAAAGCCATCATCGACGCCACCGCACCTTATTGTATCGCTTACAAGCCTAACCTGGCATTTTATGAAAGCATGGGCGTAAAAGGTTGGCTCGCATTTGAAAAGACGATTCAATACCTGAACAAGAACTACCCCGACCAGTTCATCATCGCGGATGCCAAACGGGGAGATATCGGTAATACCTCGGCAATGTATGCCCGTACTTTCTTTAAGGAAATGCAACTCGATGCCCTGACGGTAGCTCCTTATATGGGCGAAGACAGCGTAACCCCGTTTTTAGGTTATGAAAACAAATGGGTCATTCTTCTGGCTCTGACCAGCAACAAAGGCTCGCATGATTTCCAGTTGACGACTGACGCTGAAGGCGAACGTCTGTTTGAAAAGGTCCTGCGGAAAAGCCAAGAATGGGGCAACGACCAAAACATGATGTACGTAGTGGGTGCCACCCAAGGACGCATGTTTGAAGACATCCGCAAAATCGTCCCCAACCACTTCCTGCTCGTGCCGGGCATCGGTGCACAAGGAGGCTCATTGGAAGAAGTCTGCCAATACGGCTTGAACAGCACTTGCGGCTTGATTGTCAACAGCAGCCGGGCCATCATTTATGCCGATTCCACAGAAAGCTTCGCTGTCGTAGCCGGTGAAAAGGCACGTGAAGTGCAACAAAAAATGGCAGTGCAATTAAAAAAGTTATAAGCACAGAGTCATCATGTTATTATTTGACAGCCGTCTGGGAATCCAAATACCGGACGGCTGACTTTTATAAGCCCCATCCATATTTATATATCCTTTACTATACATCTTGGCTACGGGGAAAGGTGGCTTAAATCGGGCTTGCCGTTTATTTTATTATCTCAAAATATGGTGTAATTCGATTTTTTTTGCGAAATTTGCAAAATTAGTAATGACAATAACTAAAGACCATGGAATTTACCGCTAAGCAGATAGCAGAATTCATACAGGGTTCAGTTGAGGGAAATGAAAACGCATCGGTACATACTTTTGCCAAAATAGAGGAAGGTATACCGGGAGCCATATCGTTTCTGTCCAATCCTAAATACACTCATTATCTCTATGACACACAGTCTAGTATTGTATTGGTGGACCGGAATCTTGAATTAGAAAAAGAAACCCAAGCCACACTGATTCGTGTGGACAATGCATACGAGGCCGTAGCCAAATTATTGGCTTTGTATGAGATGAGCAAGCCCAAGAAAAAAGGCATTGATTCATTGGCATATATCGCACCTACGGCTCAAATCGACGGAGACTGTTACATTGCCCCTTTTGCTTATATCGGTGAAAACGTGCATATCGGTAAAGGTACACAAATATATCCCCATACCACCGTGTACGATAATGCTTCGGTGGGCGAAGACTGTGTACTATATTCCAATGTTTCGGTATATCACGATTGTAAAATCGGCAATCGGGTCATTTTGCATGCGGGCTGCGTAATCGGTGCGGACGGCTTCGGTTTTGCACCGACCGAGAACGGCTATGACAAAATTCCGCAAATCGGAATCGTAACCATAGAAGACGACGTGGAAATCGGTGCCAATACTTGTGTGGACCGTTCTACAATGGGATCCACGTTCGTACGCCGAGGAGTCAAGTTGGATAATCTGGTCCAAATTGCCCATAACGTAGAAGTCGGGGAAAATACGGTGATGTCAGCCCAAGTAGGCGTGGCCGGTTCTACTAAAATCGGGAAATGGTGCATGTTCGGCGGCCAAGTGGGTATCGCAGGGCATGCGGTCATCGGTGATGAAGTCAAATCCGGTGCCCAAGCCGGTATTGCCGGGAGCATACGCAAGGGACACGTTACCGTACAAGGTTCTCCTGCCATTGAAGCTAAAAATTTTGCACGTTCAAGTGTTGTGTACAAAAAACTGCCTGAGATGTATGCGGATGTGAACCATTTGAAAAAAGAAATAGAAGAATTAAAAGAAATACTGAATAAGAAGAAATAAAGAGCTATGCTGAAACAGAAAACATTGCAAGGAAGTTTTTCTTTGTGCGGCAAAGGATTGCATACAGGTCTGAATCTGACCGTTACATTCAATCCTGCTCCCGAAAACCACGGATATAAAATACAACGAATCGACCTGGACGGACGTCCCATTATTGACGCCGTAGCCGAAAATGTGGTAGAAACCACACGCGGCACCGTCTTGGGACGAGGAGAAGCCCGTTGCAGTACAGTAGAACATGCCTTAGCTGCTTTATACGCCATGGGAGTGGACAATTGCCTTTTGCAAGTCAACGGCCCTGAAGTTCCCATTCTGGATGGAAGCGCGGAAATTTACGTGGAGAACATCAAACGTGTAGGCATAGCCGAACAGAACGCAGTCAAAGACTACTATATCATCCGTAAAAAGTTAGAAGTCAAAGACGAGGAAACCGGTTCTTGCATTACAATCCTACCGGATGAACAGTTCAGCATCACGGCGATGATTTCATTCAATTCCAAAGTGCTTTCCAGCCAATTTGCCACTTTGGACAACATGGAGAATTTCGAATCTGAAATCGCCCCGAGCCGTACTTTCGTTTTCGTTCGTGAAGTAGAACAACTGATGGCTGCCGGTCTCATCAAAGGCGGAGACTTGGACAACGCGATTGTGATTTATGAGAATGAGATGTCTCAAGAAAAGTTGGACAAATTGGCCGACAGTATCGGAGTTCCACATCATGATGCCACAGAAAAAGGATATTTGAACCACAAGCCTCTGGTATGGGAAAACGAACCGGCACGCCACAAACTACTCGACATTATCGGCGACATGGCACTGATTGGCAAGCCCATCAAAGGGCGTATCATCGCTACCCGTCCCGGACATACTATCAATAATAAGTTTGCCCGCCTGATCCGCAAAGAAATTCGGGCACACGAAATACAGGCTCCAGGCTACGATTGTAACGAACCGCCGGTAATGGATGTCAATCGTATCCGCGAGCTTCTCCCCCACCGTTATCCCATGCAACTTGTGGATAAGGTCATAGAACTCGGACCTACGACCATCGTAGCCGTTAAAAACGTAACAAGCAACGAACCGTTCTTCACCGGACATTTCCCACAGGAACCGGTCATGCCCGGTGTGCTGCAAATCGAAGCCATGGCTCAAGCAGGCGGTCTTTTAGTGTTGAATTCGGTAGATGAACCGGAACGTTGGAGCACCTACTTCTTACGCATAGACCAAGTGAAATTCCGCCAAAAAGTGGTTCCGGGGGACACACTCCTTTTTAAAGTAGAACTGTTGGCTCCGGTACGTCATGGCATTTCGTCCATGCGTGGTTATGTGTTTGTGGGAGAAAGCATTGTGACCGAAGCTACGTTTACTGCACAAATCGTAAAAAACAAGTAAGATAGAATTTATGAGCAAAATAAGTCCTTTGGCTTTCATAGATCCGGAAGCTAAAATCGGTGAAAATTGCGAAATCGGCCCGTTTTGTTTCATTGACAAGAACGTGGAAATAGGCGACAATAACGTGTTGATGAACAGTGTAAGCGTACTATACGGAGCACGCATCGGCAACGGCAATGTCATTTTTCCGGGGGCTGTTATCAGTGCCGTGCCTCAAGATTTGAAATTCCGGGGAGAAGACACCACAGCCGAAGTCGGCGATAACAACAAAATCCGTGAGAACGTAACAATCAACCGTGGTACGGCGGCAAAAGGCAAAACCTGCGTAGGCAGTGGTAATTTGCTGATGGAAAGCGTACATGTAGCCCACGATGCTTTCGTAGGAAACGATTGTATCATCGGCAACGGTACCAAATTGGCCGGTGAAATCATCATCGACGACCACGCCATCATCAGTGCCAACGTTCTGATGCACCAATTCTGTCGCGTAGGCGGATATACGATGGTAGGCGGAGGTACACGTTTCAGCCAAGACATTCCACCTTATACTATATGTGCACGCGAGCCGGTTGCCTATTGCGGTCTGAATCTTGTCGGATTACGACGGAGAGGCTTTAGCAACGAACTGATAGAAAACATACATAATGCTTACCGCATTATTTACCAGGGGGGCGTACCTTTGAACGAAGCCTTGCAAAAAGTACGGGAAGAAGTGCCTGCCAGTCCGGAAATAGACTATATCATCGAGTTCATCGAAAACTCCAAAAGAGGATTTGTCCACTAAATATCATAAAAAGCCATGGTATACCGTTTTACCATTATCTCTAATGAAGTAGAAGATTTTATCAGAGAAATCAAAATAGATGCCGAGGCCACCTTTTACGACCTGCATCAGGCCATATTGTCTTCGTGCCACTATGCAGACAATGTGCCTACTTCTTTTTTCATCTGTAACCAAGAGTGGGAACAAGAACAGGAGATTCTGTTGGAAGACATAGGCACAAGCCGCTCGGATGAAGACCTGTATTTGATGAAAAAGACACGGCTCAACGAGCTATTGGAAGACGAGAAACAACGTATGGTCTATGTTTTCGACCCGTTGGACAACCGCATGTTTTTCATTGAGCTGACTGAAATCAGTTTCGGAAAGACGCAGGAACAGCCGGTATGCAGCCGAAGCCATGGCGAAGCTCCGCAACAATCCATGGATTTGGAAGAGTTTCTGAATAAGGAGACCACCAAACCCTCGGAAGATTTAAACGAAGATTTCTACGGAAGCGAGAGCTTCGACACAGAAGAATTCGACCCGGAAGGATTCGAGATCAGCGAAGGTAACCCTTATCATTGATTCATGAAGCCCCGACTTGTCGTATTGATAGGACCTACGGGAGTGGGCAAAACAGAACTCAGCCTTTCGTTGGCTGAGTTTCTTCATACTCCTATTATCAACGCGGATTCACGGCAACTATTCCGTGACCTGCCTATCGGAACCGCAGCACCAACTGAAGCGCAACAACAGCGTGTCAGACATTATTTCGTCGGCACACTCGGGCTAACGGACTATTATAGTGCGGCACAATACGAAACAGACGTACTTCGTTTGTTGGACGGCCTCTACTCCCAACATCCATACGCCCTACTGACAGGTGGAAGCATGATGTACATCGACGCGGTTTGCAAGGGTATCGACGACATTCCTACCGTAGACGAAGAAACCCGCCGCCTTATGTTGGAAAGATACGAAGAAGTGGGGTTGGAACAACTTTGCAAAGAGCTGAAACTGCTCGATCCGGAATACTACAACCTCGTAGACCACAAAAATCCCAAACGTGTCATTCACGCATTGGAGATATGCTACATGACGGGGAAACCTTATTCAAGCTTTCGCACCAACCAACCCAAGGCACGTCCGTTCGACATCCTTAAAATCGGATTAAGACGGGAACGGGAAGAACTATACGAACGTATCAACCGGCGCGTGGACCAAATGATAACAGACGGATTAGTGGAAGAGGCACGGAAAGTCATAGCCTATAGGCATACCAACGCCCTCAATACCGTAGGATATAAGGAAATATTCAAATACATAGACGGTTCCTGGACTTTGGAAACATCTGTGGAGAAAATCAAACAAAACACCCGCATTTACTCACGCAAGCAAATGACATGGTTCCGCCGCGACGAAAGCATTCATTGGTTTCATCCGGATGAAACGGAAGCCATAAAAAAACTCATGGAAAAAGAGATTATGCCATAAACTTTTTCTAAATTTGCTCCTATTAAACATCATTCAACCTACATAAGTCAAATCACATGAGTCGCATTCTTCAAAAGACAATCCATTGGTTGAAAAAGGCCGGAAGGGGATTCACCAACCTCTATCGAGGCCCTTGGTACAAGAAAACCGTGGTATGGGCCACCACCTGTGTCCTATCGGTTATTTTACTTCTCATTGCCGTTGACCTCAACTTTCTCTACCTGTTCGGGAAGTCTCCCGGATTTAAAGACATTAAAAATCCGGTCACTAATGAAGCGTCCGAGATATACAGTGCCGACAGTGTACTTATCGGCCGTTTTTTCAGCGAGAACCGAACTCCGGTCGAGTACGAAGATATCTCCCCCATTATCATCCAGACCCTCATCGATACTGAAGACGAACGTTTTTACCGTCACCATGGTATAGACTTCCAAGGGCTTTTCGCAGCGGTAAAAGACATCGCAAGCGGACGTGCCCGCGGTGCCAGTACCATCACCCAACAACTGGCCAAAAACCTGTTCCGAGTACGCACACAATACTCAACCGGCCTTTTAGGCAAAATCCCCGGGGTGAAAATCTTAGTCATGAAAGCCAAAGAATGGATTGTAGCCGTAAAACTGGAAAGAATATTCAGCAAAGAAGAAATACTCACCATGTATTTCAACACCGTGGATTTCGGCAGTAATTCATTCGGCATCAAGACAGCATGCCGCACATACTTCAACACGACTCCCGACCAACTGACCTACGAACAAGCCGCCACACTGGTAGGCTTATTGAAGGCGACATCCAGCTATAACCCGAAGCTCAATCCCAAGAACAGTACCAAACGACGTAATGTGGTACTGACCAATTTGTATGACCACGGGCATATGGTCATCAATGGACACAAAGCCACCCGTGCACAACTGGACTCTCTCATGGCATTACCTATGATAGTCAGCCCGCGCAAAGAAGAAAGCAGTTATGACGGTATCGCACCTTACTTCCGTGCGACCCTGCCGGAGTACATCGACATGCTGTGCAAGAAAGGCGCGATAGCCGGCATAGATGAAGAAAACAAATTAGACCTCTATGCCGACGGTCTGAAGATATACACCACATTGGACACCCGTATGCAAAAATACGCGGAAGAGGCTGCCATCCAACAAATGGAGGTACTCCAACAACGTTTCAAGCAACATTGGGGCAACACAAACCCGTGGCAAGACGAAAGACACCGGGAGATTCCAAACTTTATCGAGGACTTAGCTAAAAAAACGACAGCATACAAATATCTCGAAACCCGTTTCCCCGACCAACCGGACTCCATCGCTTACTATCTGAATCTGCCCCACAAGGTCAAGGTATTCAGTTACGACGGTCCGAAAGAAGAAGAGATGAGCACCATGGACTCCATCCGTTATATGGTCAAATTCCTACATTGCGGTTTCGTAGCCATAGAACCGGACAGCCGCCAAGTCAAGGCATGGGTGGGCGACATCGACTTTGGCTCGTGGAAATACGACAAAGTCACCGCCATGCGCCAACCCGGTTCAACCTTCAAACTCTTTGTATATGCAGAAGCGATGAACCAAGGACTGACCCCCTGCGACACCCGTATCGACGAATGGCAACAGTACCCGGACACGGTAAACGGAGAACCCACGAAATGGACTCCCCATAACGCCAACGGGACTTTCTCTGGGGCTGCGATGCCGCTTAAATCGGCTTTTGCACAGAGCATCAATAGCGTTGCAGTCAAGTTGGGGTATGAACTGGGTATCCACAACGTGGCACAAACCGCACATGCCATGGGAATTGAATCACCGCTGCACGAGACTCCGTCGCTAAGCTTAGGTTCCTCCGATGTCAATCTATTGGAACTGGTCAACGGCTACTGCACGGTCATCGACGACGGCAAGATGAATCCGCCCATTCTTATTACTAAAATTCTCGACCGCGACGGCAACATCATCTATGCAGCAGAACTGGAAGAGCAACAGGCAATCCCATACCGTTCCGCCTTCTTTATGCAGCGGCTTTTGCGGGGAGGCCTGACTGAGCCGGGCGGAACTACGGCTGCCCTGTGGAGCTACATCCACCCGGTACTGAAATACACCGATTTTGGAGGTAAAACCGGTACATCCAACAACCATTCCGATGCCTGGTTCGTGGGCGTAACGCCCAAGTTAGTCGCAGGAGGATGGGTCGGAGGAGAATACCGGAGCATACACTTCCGTACCGGAGCCTTAGGACAAGGCAGCCGGACGGCCTTGCCCATATTCGGCAACTTCATCCAAAAGGTTCTGTTGGACGACCGCTTCGCCCAATACCGTGCCAAGTTCCCGAAACAACCGCTCGAAGACATAGACCCCACCACGTACACATGTGAAAGCTATTACGCGCCACAAGAACCGGATTCGATCACGGCATCCTCAGATTCATTGGGCATAGCCCTTCCGGGGGATTCTTTACGCAACGACTCCTTGACACCATAGCCCCAAAGACTTGAAAGAAGAACTCGAAATAGACCTTCAGAATTCTGAATTCCAGAACACGCTGAAACTCATACAGTTTACCCGCAACTCGCTTTTCCTCACAGGCAAAGCCGGTACGGGTAAGTCCACTTTGCTGAAATATATCTGTAGCCACACACGGAAGAAGCACGTGGTATTGGCACCGACCGGCATAGCAGCCATCAATGCCGGAGGCAGCACCCTGCACAGCTTTTTCAAGCTCCCTTTTCATCCGCTCCTGCCCGATGACCCACGATTCAGTTTCCGCAAACTGAAAGAGTTCCTGAAATACAATTCTGCCCACCAAAAGTTAGTGCGTGAAACAGAACTGATCATTATCGACGAAATCTCAATGGTACGGGCGGACATCATCGACTTCATCGACCGCATCCTACGCCTCTACAGCCGTAACCTCCGTGAACCGTTCGGCGGAAAGCAGCTATTGCTTGTCGGGGACATATTCCAACTGGAACCGGTTGTCAAAGCGGACGAACGCGAAATCCTGAACCGTTACTACCCTACGCCTTATTTCTTCTCGGCCAAGGTGTTCCAGGAAATGAGACTGGTCTCCATAGAACTAAAGAAAGTGTACCGCCAACAAGACGCCGCCTTCATCGCCGTACTCGACCATATCCGTACCAACCAAGCCGGAAATGCTGACTTGCAACTGCTCAACAGCCGTTGGAACCGGACGAACGACGACAAGCTGAGCCATGGACTGAATATCACCTTAGCCACCCGGAGGGACAACGTAGATTTCATCAACCGCCGGAAACTATCCGAGATAGACACCCAAAGCACACTCTTTAAAGGCGAAATACAAGGTGAATTCCCGGAAAGTTCACTCCCCACGCTGATGGAACTGGAACTTAAACCCGGCGCACAAGTCATTTTCGTCAAAAACGACCAAGACAAACGTTGGGTAAACGGAACTTTGGGTACCGTTTCGGCCATAGACGAGAAAAACGGCCATATCTACGTCATCACGGAAGACGGAACCGAAATGGAAGTCACCCGCGAGATATGGAGCAACGTGCGCTACACTTACAACGAACAAGAAAAAAAGATAGAAGAGGAAGAACTCGGCATCTTCCGGCAGTTCCCCTTACGGTTGGCTTGGGCCATCACCATCCATAAGAGCCAAGGACTGACTTTCCGTAAAGTGACCATTGATTTCACCGGCGGTGTCTTCGCCGGAGGACAGGTATATGTAGCCTTGAGCCGTTGTACCTCATTGGAAGGTATATGCCTGAAAAAGGAAATATCCCGTTCGGATATTTTCGTCAAGCCCGAAATCATCAGGTTCGCCCAACAATTCAATGACGAAAAGGCTATCGAACAGGCCATGAAGAAAGCCAAAGCCGACATCGAATACCAAGCCTGCGTGCAGGCGTTCGACCGCGATGACTTCCGCGAAAGCCTCGACCACTTCTTCACAGCCATACACAGCAGGTATGACATCGAAAAACCGGCTATCAAACGGTTCATCTGCAGCAAGCTCAATATCATCAGCCGTCTCAAACGCGAGAACGAACAGTTGAAACGACAAATGACAGCCCAACGCAAGCAGATGCAGCAGTACGCCCATGAGTATTACGAACTGGGCAACGCTTCCATCCTTCAAGCCCACAATCTGCGAGCCGCTTTAGCCAATTACGATAAGGCCCTGTCGCTCGACCCGTCGCATGTAGACGCATGGATACGCAAAGGCGTCACATTGCAAGACCATGGGGAATACGAAGATGCACTCCAATGCTTCAACAGAGCCGCCGAACTCAGCACGGCCAATTTCAAAGTACACTACAACAGAGGGAAGAACCACTTGCTTTGCGAACGTACCGAACAGGCTGTCGCCGATTTCGACAAGGCAGTTTCCCTTAAACCCGAACACGCTAAAGCCCACGAACTTTTCGGAGACGCCCTGTCCCGTTCCGGCAAGGAAGAAGAAGCAGCCATCCATTGGGCCATTGCAGAAACGCTTCGGGAAAAGCGCAAGGGGCGTTAATCTTAGTTAATAAGCAGCCGGTTTACGCACACAAATAAAGCTATTTTCGTACATTTGACTGTTTATTAACCTATTCATTCCAACATGAGAAAAAACCTAAAGACAGTGTTAGGCATTTGCCTTGTGTGTGCCGGTACATTCGCAAGCACCACAACCCTCCAAGCAAAGAAGAAAGTGGCTTACCTTTTTACCTATTTTACAGGTAATGCTCCCGAACAGGAACAAATCTGTTATGCCATCAGTACGGACGGGTTCAGCTATACTCCGTTGAATGACGGTAACCCCGTCATTTCCTCCGACACGATTTCTCTAAAAAAAGGCGTACGCGATCCTCATATCCTGAGAGGTGAAGACGGCTACTTTTACATGGTAGTCACCGACATGCGTTCCAGTCAAGGATGGACTTCCAACCGGGGTATCGTACTGATGCGCAGCAAAGACATGGTCAACTGGACGCACCATACCGTCAATTTCCCCGAAAAATATGCAGGCACGATGTTCGCTAACGTCATCCGCGTATGGGCACCGCAAACCATCTACGACAAAAAGGCAAAAAAATATATGGTGTACTTTTCTATCCTGACCGATGACGGACAGTGCCCCTACGACAAGGTCTTTTGGGCCTATGCCAATGAAGATTTCAGCGACCTTGAAGGGGAACCCAAAGTCCTGTTCGACTACAAGAAACCGTCCATCGACACGGATATCGTGCAAGATGACAATGGAACTTATCACATCTTTTTCAAAACCGAAGGCGAGCAGAAAAAAGGCATCCGCCAATATTTGGCCAAAGACCTGCACAATCCGGCAGAATGGGAACTGTTGCCCGGCACGTTCGAAGATACAGACAAAGCAGTGGAAGGTTCCGGCGTGTTCCAACGGATTGAAGGAGATTGGGTATTGATGTACGACTGCTACATGAACGGGCACTACCAGTTCTGCACCAGCAAAGACCTGATGAAGTTCAAACGCGTACAGGATACGGCCACGCAGGGCGCATTCACTCCGCGCCACGGCACGGTCATCGCCATCACCAAGAAAGAGCTGAAACGCCTGCAAAAAGCTTTCCCAAACACGAAATAAACAAAAGACCAACCCATTATTTTTTTAAAAACCTATTAGTAAATAATGAAAACGCAACTATTAACCTTTGCACTGGCTCTCACATTAAGTCAGACCGCCATTGCTAAAAACACGACCCAGAAGATTGACAAAGTGACCTCGTCCGTCACCGTGAGTGAGGACGTGGACTACATCATCACCGGGACGACACCTTTCAGCACAACCGGAAGCATCAACATCACCAACACGGAACATGCCGTCGTAATCTTGGAGAACCTACGTCCAAGCGAAGCTCTCAGCTACCTGTCTTACATCAAGATTAATGGGGAGCCAGCCATTAACGACGAAAACTGCCAAGTGAAGATGTACGCCCACGGAGCCATCATCCTGCCTTACGACAAAGACTTCAAGCCTCTGACCGTGTATTCCGAACCTGATTTCGGAGGAGAGTCCGTCAACGATTTCGGACTGGAAAACTCCGGGGGCTACATGAATACCCTCACCACAGCCAAACTCAACAACCGCATCCGGAGCTTCAAGCTGAAGAGGGGTTACATGGTGACTTTCTCCAACAACCCCTCAGGACGGGGATATAGCCGCTGCTTCATCGCCGACCAAGAGGACTTGGAAATAGCTTCACTGCCTTTGGAACTCGACCACAGGATTTCTTCCTACCGTGTGTTCAAATGGCATAATTTCCAGAAAAAGGGCATTGCCAGTGATGCAAGCGAAGAAATCGTCAACGCCCTCAAGGTCACCTGGTGCTATGACTGGGGGCAGGGCAATGCAAGCCGCGAGCCGGACTGTGAATGGGTACCTCATCACATTTACGAAGATTGGCCGTCCGTCCCGACTTGCGGTGGCGTGACCCAATCCTGTCACATGCAGACCAACAACGAACCGGGCAACAGTGCCGACGATCATCCGCAAAGCGTGGAAACCGTACTCAACAACTGGGAAAACCTTATGGCCACCGGTATGCGCCTGTGTTCCCCTTCGTCACATGACGGAAGCCTCTCATGGTTAGAACAGTTCATGGCAGAAATAGATAAGCGCGGTTGGCGTTGCGACATCCTCGACATGCACTGCTATTGGCCCGAATGGAACCTGAACAACGCCCTGAAAGATTATTATAACAAATACAAACGTCCTATCTGGGTGTCCGAGTTCGTCTGGGGAGCTTCATGGAACAACAACGGCATCTTCGCCACCGACCGTTCTTTCTCGAAGGAAAACCAACAGAAAAACTACGACGTAATGAGCAAGGTGCTCACTAACTGGAACAGTTTCGACTATGTGGAACGATATGCCTATTGGAACAGTGAAGCCGATTGCTCCAAACTTTACAAGTATGGAAAGGAAGGCAATCCTTCCGAAATTTCCATCCTTGGCAAATGGTACGGCGAAATGAAATCCGGAATGGGTTACAAAAAGTCATACGATTACGTACCCAAAGTAGTGTATAGCACGCCCTCTGGAATGAGTTTGGAATATACCGAACGCACGCGCAAGTTGTCCATCAATTGGGAATATAAGAACAATATGGGCTTCACCGATTCCACTCTTCTGGAAGTTCGCATAGACGGAGGCGAATGGCAGACCCTTCAAAAATATGAAGGTCCGGACAAGACATCTTATACCTACAACGAGGTTTTCCCCGAAGATTTCAAACGGGGCACTTACACGTACCGGGTACGCAACTTCGACATGGATGGTAACGTGCGTTCTACGGACGAGGTACAGCTCTCGTTGGTAGCAGCTAAGGGCGAAGCGGGCTTCCAGTACGGCACATTGGAAATCAGCGATACGGAAGAGTTCAATACGGAATTCGATGCCATCGGTGAAGATGAAAAACCGGCTGTTTTTGCAGGCCTGCTTTCCTATAACGATTCAAAGGTCGTACCGGTCAATACAGTAGTCAGCGTGTTGAGCGACAAATTCTCTTTTTGGGCCTTCCCTTGGAACGAAGGAGACTATGAACAAACCATCACGGAACCTGAAACCACGGACTTCATGGTACTGCGCAAGGGTGCCCACCAAATCGGCGGCATCACGATGGAAGTGGGAGAAAGTGCCAACAAAATCAAGAACGACACCACATTAATCAGTTTTGCCACCCCATTCCCCGAAGGGGTCACACCGGTGGTCATTGCCAATGTGTTGTCACGCTATAAGGCATATCCCTACGTAGTCAAGGTTTGGGACATCACAAACAAAGGTTTCGCCGTCAAACTGGCCCGTCAAGCCGCTGTGGACGAAACAACCAGCACTTTTGCCGGACAAGACATCTTTTACGTGGCAGCCACGCCGGGAACCGCCAAGATGGATGACGGCAAGATATTGACCGTAGGCCGCAGCACGGAAGACAAAGTGGACGGACGGCGTGCCCGTGATGTCAATTTTGTCGATGAGTCCGGCAACGCCGTGGCCTTGTTCAACCCTGTCATGCTGTTTGGCCCCCAGACCAACAACTATGATTGTGCCTCCGTATACCGGATTAGCAGTGACCTCACGGATGAAGACAACGTGGACGTTGAGAACGTGCCCGCTACCACGGGTGTGAAAATCATCCGCCAAAAGGACAAGACCAACGAAACAATCAAAGAAATAGACAACGCCACCAACAATGGCGATTTCATGGGTTGGATAGCCATCAGTACTCCAAAGGAGGGTGAATCAAATATCCAAGGCACGATTGCAACCGCCCCGTTCAAAGTTTCCGTACGCGACGGCCATGTCATCGTAGACGGTACTGACAATTACCGGATTTACGCCATCAGCGGCCAACAGGTATCCCGTACGGTACGCCTTTCAAGAGGCATTTATGTGGTAAAAGCCGGAAACCATTCTGTCAAGGTCATGGTTCCATAACCTTCCACAAGGATTTCCGCAAGGCATTCAACGGCATTACTATAATATCAACAGTTCGTCCCCGAACGGCATATCCGGCCATTCGGGGGCGAATTGTTTTTCCGATTTATATTGACATTCCACGAAACGACAACACCTTTTAAAAGGAAATACAATCAGCTATGAAATAATGGTTTATGGGCATAAAGAAATTAGCATTCCGTTCTGCGCCAAACGATTTTCGGCTTTCAGCCAAACGAAAGGGAGCTTTCCTACATCCTTACATGCTGAAACCCACAGGACACATTTCCATGTCTAAAGTGCCATAAAAAAGGGGCACCTTCTCACGAAGACACCCCTCCATAATTAATTTAATTTCAACATAATAATATGAAAGAATTCATATCATTATAACGGACGGATTACGTAAGTAAAGTTGTAATCCTGATAAGGCATGCGGTACTGTTCGAGCGGAATAGCCCCCCAACTGTTCACACAAGCCAATCCACGTTGACGCGCAGCCAACTTGACCACACTGAAATCACGGGGTGTCAAGTCGCCGGAATGGCTCTGGTGGGCATTCTTATCCCAACCGTCATCCAAATCCGAAGCCAGATAGTTCAACGTGCTGCATTCCATCGGAGCGAAAGAATAGAACTCCAATCCCTTGCCGTTCTCATCCTTCACCTGCCAATAGCGCACCTCGGTCTTGTTTCCGCTTTCCTGCGGACGCACATAGCCCCAATACTGGTCGGCCACCTTCGCATCGTACACACCTAAACGGTCTCCGTGGTTACGGTCGATGTAATTCTCACCCGGTCCCTTTCCGTAATAGGTCAGCATATTATAGGCTTTCGGCATAACCAACTGCATACCGTAACGCATCAGCTCCGGCTTGTGCTTGGCATCCTTGTTTACCGTCATGGCCTCGTTGACCATCAATTCACCAACCGGAGTCAACGTATAAGTCATCGTCAACGTAGCCTCTACCGACGGCATTTCATATACCACTTCTACACCCTTTTCGGCTTTGCTTTCGTCTTCCACCACCTTGAACGACTTCATCTTCATTTCAGGGTTCTTCCAAGCATGCAACTTACGTTGTGCACCTGCCCCATAGTCGTTATCGGTCGGCGCACGCCAGAAATCGGGCGTAATGGCATAGCCTTCTTCCAACATGGGCTTCCCGTCCACGTCAAGGTAATCAATCCAACCGTTCCAATGATTGAAAGTAACGGAAGTGCGGCCTGCCGTCAAAGTAACCCATGCCGACTTTTCTTCTTTTTCCACCTTTCCGGCATCATGTTTCCCGGGAGTAGCAGCCAACACAGTTTCCATCGTCGGGAACTCATACGGGTTCACCACGAACTGTTCGCGTGCCACGGCATAACCGGCATCAAGCATCGGTTCTGCTTTCTTCAGCACGAAGTCAAGGTTCAACACCACTTCGCCTTTCACGTCCGCAGGCAGGCTGTAGCCATCCAGTTTTACCACACGTTTCTGCTGTGCCGGCACATCAAGCGTATTCCGCCCGTTGGCCAATACCTTTCCTTCCGCCTCCAACGTCCACTGCAATTCCACATCATCGAGCGACTTGAAGAAATTCTCATTGTAAACCTCTACCTCACCGGCTTTCAAATCTTTGGCCGTAGCCCAAATGCTTTGGTAGTAATAGCGTACCTCATTGGCATGTGGATTCGGTTTACGGTCAGGATTGACAATACCGTTGTTATTGAAATTATGGTCACTGGTGGGATAACGTCCGAAGTCGCCCCCGTAAGCGTATATCGTCTTACCCTGCTTGTTCTTCACACGCAAGCCTTGGTCCACGAAGTCCCAGATGAAACCACCCTGATACTTCGGGTATTTGCGTATCATGTCCCAATATTCCTTGAATCCCCCCATGGAGTTACCCATGGCATGAGCGTATTCGCACTGTATGAGCGGACGGGGATTATCGCCTTTCGAATACCATTCACAGCCACCGTAATCGTAATACATCGGATAGAAAATATCTGTCTTGCCGTTCTGTCCGGCCTGTTCGTACTGGCACGGACGGCTTGGGTCGTAAGCCTTCACCAAATCATAGGCCTTCTCGAAGTTGGGACCATAACCAGCCTCGTTACCCAAGCTCCAGAATATGATGGAAGGATGGTTCTTGTAAATCTTGATATTGCTTTCGTTACGCTCCAAATGTGCCTTCTCATAAGTCGGCTCCTTGGCCAAAGTCTTGTCGCCATAGCCCATTCCGTGGCTTTCGATATTGGCTTCGGCCACCATATAGATACCGTAGATGTCGCAAAGTTCATACCAACGGGGATCGTCGGGATAATGACAGGTACGCACGGCATTGATGTTCAGTTCCTTCATCAAACGGATATCTTCCAACATGCGGTCCATCGACACCACATAGCCCGTCACCGGATCGAGTTCGTGACGGTTGGCTCCTTTGAACAACACTGGCTGCCCGTTCACCAACACCTGGGCATTCTTGATTTCCACTTTGCGGAAACCTACGCGCTGCGGCACGACCTCGGCCACCTGCTTGCCGTCCATCAAAGTAGTATATAAAGTATAGAGGTTCGGGGTCTCGGCCGTCCACTTCAAAGGATTTTTGATGTCGAAGGTCACTTTCACTTCACCGTTTCCTCCGACTTTGGCCGTCTGCGAGGCCACTTCCTTCCCCTCCTTGTCTTTCAAGGAGAACATCACGGTCTCACCCTTGGCTCTTACGGCGTTCAGTTTCACCTCCAACGTCCCGTCCTGGTAATTGTTCACCAAATCAGGTGTAATGAACAAGTCGGCAATGTGAGCCTCCGGACGAGCATAGAGATACACTTCACGGGCAATTCCCGTAAAACGCCAGAAGTCCTGGTCTTCAAGATATGAACCGTCGCACCAACGCATCACCTGCATGGCAATCAGGTTCTCCTTGCCCGGCGTGAGGTACTTCGTCAGGTCGAATTCCGCCGACACTTTGCTGTCTTCACTGTATCCCACGAACTTGCCATTCACCCATACCATCAGGTTGGACGTAGCCGAACCCACGTGCAGGTAAATCCGCTCACCTTTCCAATCGGCAGGCACGGTCACCATCTTACGGTATGAACCCGTATAATTGTTACGCTCTTCCACAAAAGGCGGTTCGGGTCTGAATTGTGTTCTCCATGGATAACCATTGTTGCTGTAAATGGCATCTCCGTAACCATTCAACTCCAAAATGCCGGGTACGGGAAAGTCCGTCCACTGCGAATCATCGTACTTCAGGGAATAGAAGTCGCGAGGGGCTTTGTCGTGGTCATTGGAAAAATTGAATTTCCACTTGCCTTCCAACGACAGGTAACGTTCCGACCGGGCTTTTTGGTCAGCCTTTGCCAGATTCTCTGTCTCGTACGCGAAAAACGCCGCACGCGGAGCCATGGTGTTTACTTCGTTCACCTCGGGATCCAACCACCAAGGTTTGTCTTTTTGCGCACTAGCCGAGAGAGCGGCCAGACAAGCACAAGAAAACATCAATTGTCTAAACATGGTACATTTTTTTATTGCGTCACAGACGCGGTTAGTTAATCATTTAGAAACTGCCTACAAAGATACTTCTTTTGTTCTATTTTCATACTAAAATACAAAGTTTTTGCTAAAATATTACGTGTTCGCATCAAGATTTATTAACTTTGGAGGGTAAAACCTAATCATTAGTGGAAAAAACAACTAAAATATCATGAATACTGATTTTTCACAACCGTTCAATCCAGAGGCTTACGCGCCATCCGCCAAGACGGACACACGGTTCCGGTGTTGCGTGGAGAAAGGGATGCCGTGGCTCTATGGCATCATCTTTCCTGTCATTCTCGGCCTTTGTCTGTACACTTACGAGAAAGAAACCCTTTTCCGGATACAAGAACTCAACCTCTTCTTGCCGGACAGTACTTTCTATCATACGCTCGCGGCATATCCGGGCGGCACATTGCAATGGGCATCCTGTTTCCTCACCCAGTTCTTTTATTATCCGGCTGTGGGGACAGCCTTTCTCGCAGCCGTTTGGATCTGCATTTGCTTCGTCATGCGCTCGGCCTTCCGGCTGTCCCCCTCGTGGAGCTTTCTTCCCGCTTTGGTTCCGGCAGCCCTGTTGGCCGGTATCGTGGAGATGGGTTATTTCATTTACTACATCAAATTACAAGGTTATTTCTTCACGGCCTCCCTTGGCATATTGGCGGCCCTGTCAGCCGTATGGGTTTTCAGCCGTACAGCTCACCGGCGTCCATATTGGGGTTATGCGTGGCTGACCGTATGGCTCCTCGCCGGTTATCCTTTATTCGGGGCATACGCATTGGCCGGCACGGCCTACATGTTGGCGCTCTGTTGGCGTATGCCGGGCACATTATATAAGCACCGTGTCATCCCTACGGCATGGGGACTGTTGCTGCTCGCCGGAGTGCCCCTTGCGGCATGGCATTTTTATAGCCAAACGGCCATCAGCGAAATCTACACGGCCGCCTTGCCAAGTTTCGATGCGGGTGGAAAAGTATTCACAGACTATCGCATACCTTATTATATATTGTTCCTCCTGCCACTAGCGGGTGCCGTCATCTATGATTACGTACCGACCATAAAGAAATACCCCCTCATCCTCTTGGTTCACTTGCTCGTATGGACAGCTACCGCATGGGGATTGAAAAAGGCGTGGTATGTGGATGAGAACTTCCGTAAGGAACTGCTGATGGCACGTGCCATAGAGGAAGAAGACTGGGAACAGGTGCCGGCCATCTTCCTGGGCGGAACGGCAGAGCCTACCCGCCTGATGGTCATGAACAAGAACCTGGCTTTGTTCCGCCTCGGACGGGCGGGTGACGAAATGTTCCAATACCGCGAAGGGGGCGCACGTCCCAATGCCCCGTTCCTCGTACGGTTGGCCCACGTAGGCGGTAAAGCTTTGTACTATCACTACGGGCAGGAAAACTATTGCTACCGTTGGTGTATGGAAGACGGCGTGACCTACGGGTGGCGGACGGAATACCTGAAATACATGGCCAAAACTTCTATCGCGGGCGGCGATTACAAAGTGGCACGCAAATACATCGACATGCTTAAACGTACCCTTTTCCATAAAGGTTGGGCTGAAAAATACGAGGCTTATCTTGACCACCCGGAACAGATACGGAAGAGCAAAGAGTTTGCACCGATTATCCGCCTGTTGCCTAAGGAAGACAAGCTTAACTCGGACCTGAACGTCATCGAAATGTTCCTGCTGAAGACCTTTGCTTACGGCGAAAGCAACGACCCACTCTACCAAGAACAGACCTTGATAGCGGCCTTGCAAATGAAAGACATCGACCTGTTCTGGCCCCGTTTCTTCCAATATGCCACCCTGCATAACGGAGCACCCATGCCGCGCCATTATCAGGAAGCCGCCTACCTGTATGGCCACCTGGAAAAGAAGGTAGATATCAGCCACATGCCTTTCGACCAGGAAGTGAAAGACAGTTACCAACGGTTTATGGAATTCACCCAACAATGCGCCGGTATGACGGAAGCACAAATGGCGGAAGCCTTCCGGCCTCAGTTCGGCAACACTTTCTATTATTTCTATTTTTTAGTCAACGGATTACAAACCTACTAACCATGAATGCTATCTTCAAATATCTCGGCTGCGCAGTGATGGCCGCCGTTTTGTACGGCTGCACACCCCGTGTACCCGAAACTTACACCGACAACCGCGAACTGCCGGACATCTATCCGGACTATACGGAAGTGACCATCCCTTCCAACATCGCCCCCTTGCATTTTATAGTGGACGAAGAAGCGGATGCCTATATCACGCGCATCAGCTACAACGGAAAAAAATGGGTCACGGACAAGCGTGAGGTCACCCCAGGGATTTCCCTTTGGCGCGACATGTTGGAAGCAACCCAAGGAAAGACTATCGGCATAGAAGTTTTCGTGGAACACAACGGCCAATGGACACGCCACCAACCGTTTCAAATCCATGTGGCCGAAGAGACGATAGACCCCTACCTCTCCTACCGCCTCATCAGTCCTTCGTATGTCACTTACCGGGACTTGACCCTCAACCAACGTGATTTGACCAATTTCGATGAAAGCGTCATTTACGGCAACATGATGAACACCGACGTGGAACATGCACAATGTATCAACTGCCATTCTTACCAGAACTACAATCCCCGGCGTATGCAGTTCCACGTGAGGGAAGACCGTGCCGGAACAGTCATCGCATACGACGGTACATTGGTCAAAGCCAACCTGAAAACGGATTCGCTCATCTCGGGCGGGGTATATCCCGCCTGGCACCCGACAGAAAAACTCATCGCCTATTCGGTCAACCAGACCGGGCAAACGTTCCACACACGCGACCTGCAGAAAGTAGAAGTGCAAGACATGCGTAGCGACCTGATACTTTACGACGTGGAGAAAAACGAAGTGACACGCATCCCGGGCGATGCCGATGAACTGGAAGTATTCCCGTGGTGGAGTCCGGACGGCAAATACCTTTATTATGCCTCGGCCCGTTTCGTACGCAGAGACACGGCAGAGAACTTGGACAATGAAACCATCCTGCGTTATAAGGAAATCAAATACAATCTTTTCCGGAGAAGCTTCGACCCGGCCAGCCGCCGGATAGGTCCGCCCGAATTGGTATTCGACGCGGCCGCACGCGGAAAGAGCGCCACGTTGCCGCGCATATCGCCCGACGGACGCTACCTGATGTTCACTCTCGGAGCGTTCGGCGTGTTCCACATCTGGCACAAAGACGCAGACCTCTACCTGATGGACTTACGTACACGCCAAGTACGTCCAATGGAGGAGATCAACTCCGACGACGTGGAAAGCTACCACTCGTGGAGCAGTAACGGACGGTGGGTGGTCTTCAGCAGCCGGCGTTACGACGGGAACTACACACGGCCTTTCATTGCCTACATAGACAAGGACGGCAAGGGGCGCAAACCTTTCGAGTTGCCGCAGGAAGTGCCCGACATGCACCGGCGTTTCATGCGGAGTTACAACATCCCGGAATTCATGGACGGGCCGGTCGAGGTTACCCCGCAAGAATTCGCTTCGCTCATCAGGGGCACCGAAGCGCGGCCTGCACGGCAAAGGAATTAGACACGATAAAAACCTATTAAAAAGTAATGAGAAACAAAACAATCAAAAGCCTGCTGCTCCCGGTGCTATGCTTCATAGCGGCAAACGGACAGGCACAAGGCACACTGGAAGACTACCGGAGGGCATATTCCCTCTACGGGAAGTTCAATGCCACACAGGTATATAACGACCCGGCAGACATACGGTGGGACGGAAAGACTGCATTCCACTACTCTGTCTATACGCCGGAAGGGACAGACTATTACGTAGGCAAAGTCACGGGAGACGTGAAAACGGCTGACGTAAAAGCTATTCACATGAAAGCCTTGGCGGAACTGCTTTCCCGCGAGACCGGAAAGGACATCCCACGGAACACGCTAAGACTGTCACGCTTGAATGTGGACGAGAACCAACCCACGTCCGTATCCTTTGAATTCGACGGTTACAAATGGGAAGTCGAAGAAGCTTGCACGGCCGGACTACGGTTAGGCAGCAAAGAAGCCCTTCCGCCCAAGGATCCGTGGCGAAAACCGCGTCACTGGATGGAAGTGGACGATGAGAAAGGGGCAGCACCAGTAGTCTCGCCCGACGGGAAACGGCAAGCCTATATCAAGAATGACAATGTATACGTCAGCGACCGGGACGGCCGCCACGAACGGGCGTTGAGCAACGACGGGACGGCCGGCAATTACTATTCCAGTTGGCTCAAATGGAGCCCGGACGGCAGATACGTATGTGCCAACAAGATACGTCCGGCTCAGAAACGGTATGTATATTACGTGGAAAGCTCGCCCAAAAGCCAGCTCCAACCCATCCTTCACCAACAGGAATACGCCAAGCCGGGCGACGAACTGCGCTTCAAGGTGCCTTGCATATTCAACGTGGAAACAGGACAGGCCGTCATTCCGTCTACCGAACTCTTCGACCGACAGTACGACTTGTACGGCCCGGAATGGAAAGAGGACGGAAAAGCCGTAACTTTTGAATACAACGAACGCGGACATAAAATATACCGTGTATTGGAACTCGATGCGGAAACCGGCAAGGTGCGCACACTCGTGGAAGAGAGCAGCCCCACTTTTGTCAATTACAGCCGCATGTTCCGCCACATTCTGAAAGGCGGAAAGGAAATGATATGGATGAGCGAACGTGACAACTGGAACCACCTCTACATGATTGACATGGAGAAAGGCAAGGTGATCCGGCAAATCACAAAAGGCGACTGGGTAGTGCGCCGCGTGCTCAAAGTGGACGAAGACAACCAAGTGATTTATTTCACGGCCAGTGGCGTAAATCCCAAAGAAGACCCTTACCATGTACATTATTATAAAATAAACATGGACGGCAAAGAAATGACCTGCCTCACACCGGAAGAAGGAAACCACTCGGCGGTATTCAACGAAGATTACACCCTGTGGATTGACAAATACTCCACTGCGGAACAGACACCCGTCACCGTGCTGCGCACGGCACAAGGCGAAAAGACAGAGGGACGGACATTGGCACAAGCGGATTTAAGCAAAATCAAATCGGCCGGATGGACTGCCCCCGAAATCTTCACCGCTCCCGGACGGGACGGCGTGACACCGATGTGGGGCATCATCCAACGTCCGACCAATTTCGACCCACAAAAGAAATATCCGGTCATCGAATACATCTATTCCGGCCCCGGAGATGCCTACACGCCCAAAAGCTTCCTTTCTTACAACGGATACACGACGGCATTGGCCGAACTGGGATTCATCGTCGTGCAGCTCGACGCCATGGGGACGTCCTATCGCGGAAAGAAGTTTGAAGAAGTGTGCTACAAGAACCTGAAAGATGCCGGTTTCCCCGACCGTATCCAGTGGATCAAGGCGGCAGCGGAAAAGTACCCCTATATGGACAGTACCCGTGTGGGGATATACGGTTGCTCTGCCGGAGGACAGGAAGCCTTGGCCGCCGTACTTTTCCACCCGGAATTCTACAAGGCATCCTACTCCAGTTGCGGTTGCCACGACAACCGGATGGACAAAATCTGGTGGAACGAACAGTGGATGGGCTATCCGGTGGACAGCAGCTACATTGCTTGCTCCAACGTGGAAAACGCCCACCGGCTGACGCGCCCGCTGATGCTCGTGGTAGGAGAAATGGACGACAACGTGGATCCGGCTTCCACCATGCAAGTGGTCGATGCCCTCATCAAAGCCGACAAGGATTTCGAGTTGGTAGTCCTGCCGGGCGTAAGGCACAGCATGGGCGAAAGCTACGGGGAACACAAGCGTTTTGATTTCTTCGTAAAAGAACTCATGGGCGTGGAACCGCCGAAATGGGATGAACTAAAACAAAAATGAAAAAACTTTCATACGCATACAGCCCGCCGGTTCCGGCGGGCTGTATGCGTATGAAAGCCATAGGATTACGCATCCAACAAAGTTTCCAACTTGTACGAAACAGGTTCGGAAGTTTGGTCAAACATCCCACTAAAACTTAAATCCTCATCTATTTGTGGCCAATGAATACCACACGGCGAAAGATAAAAATCTTCCCGTTGAGCCTTCGTGGCATTTGCCAAACGCGGCCAATCAGCAAATGCGTACGATGCTACCTTTCCTTCTGCCGATTCAGCATAAACACAATTATCATCCGTCCATACTCTTTTTACTTCCAAATTCATGAAAACCTCCTTTCACCTTTGTTTAAAAAAAGATTGCCAACGCTCTTTAATAATTTCCGTATTCTCTATGATTACAGATTCTATCAAGGCTATCTCATGCTTTTTAAATCCGTAATTACAAATTTGTTCTAAAGGTTCTATATTATACTTCGCTTCATGTCCATCTTTAATGACATGCACATGAATAGGTTCATGGTCATCTGAATAAAACAGAAAACGAAATCCAAATATGACAAATAACGTTGGCATAATTTCAAATTTTTACAAAAATAGAAAGGAGTAATCAAAATAACAAATACTTCTTTATTATACTCTTCAAGATTGTACATATTTAACGGTCAAGAACAAAAATGGTATTGAAAGGACATGGATAAACGGAGGTTACCGAAGTACCCTTTGCGTTTCTATCCTGCCTCTCGTTTTTGCCGCAAACCGGAAAATCATTGTGCTTTGATTGGTTTTCCACCTTGCGGTAATTGTTTTTGTTTCCTTTGCTTGTCTTTCCAAGCCCCTCCCCTCCATACAGGAATATATATTGGAAAATCCATTCGCATCCTTCATACTTATTGGTTAACAGTCTGTTAAGGTAAACTTTCATGGTGTGTAGAGTTCACGTGGCATTCACCGTAAGTGGTAGGTGGATACCGTTGGGGATGCCTGAAAGATGAAACCTGTTTTTGCAAACTTCTGGTGTTGGTCATTTGTAAAGATGTCGCAGCCTTATTTTAGCCCATCCGCCTGTTGTAAGATTGGATTTACCATTAACGTGGCGTTAAGTGGAGAAAATACGGTACTACCGAAATTACCAAACACCTGGAAATGAAGCGTTAATAATTCGTTAACAGCGTTACTAAAATCGGTAACGAAAAAATACGGTCGTTAACATTTCCATTCCGAAATTTTGTGATTATTTTGCCTCCGAATCTCACGCGGGTGGTCGGACAAACAGAGAGCACGACGGCGAAACCAACAAAGGGTATAATTAAAAAAAACAAATGTTATGAAGAAGAAGTTCCTCGCGCCCGTATTAGGCGCTGTGGTGTTAGGCTTGTCGGCTTACACGGGGTATCGCACGTATGATACGTACCATGAAGTGAGTGAAAGTGATTTGTTGTTGGCGAATGCGGAGGCGTTGGCAACCGATGACGAAGGTGGTGGAGGCTTGTCTCAATGCCAAGGTCCACAGTTGTACGATGAAGTGGGTACAAGCGTAGGAGAAAAAGTTGTCCGTACTCATTGGGGATATGGATTGGATTTTGTACAGACTTTCAAATTGTACAGATGCTATGCTATAGGAAACGGAAATTTAGGCGGCCAAAATTATATCTATGAAACAGAGCCCGTAAGCAGCGAGTATAAGGCATGTGAAGGTAACCAAAAACACAATAGTCTTTTGGATTGAAGTTTATGGAATATTATAAGAAAATCATGTGTATGGCATGCTTAGGATTGTCTCTGTCGTGCCAAAGCACAAAAGTAAATACGGTGGGGGACGAGATAACCGTAGAATACCAAGATGGCATTTTGAAGACCTCTTCTTTCTTGAAGGATTATAGAATCGTGTTGTTAAAAGCTCCTAACAACGATGCCATTATCAAATATATAGACCGTTTGCTTTTTGCCGAGAACCGCATCTTCGTAGTAGACCAAATATCAAATAAGATTCTGGCTTTCGACGGAAATGGTGAATTCCTTGCTTCAACAGCCCGAATGGTGGGAAAAGGCCATAATGAATATATTCGCATCGTTGATGCCGCCATAGACGAGAAAGGCCATAAACTTTACGTGCATTGCGACGCTCCATACCAAATAATGGTGTTCGACTTCAACCTGAAGTTAGAGAAAATATTCCCGATGGAATATTATTTGAATGAAATGGCCATGGACGGCAATTACATTTACGGCTTGCGCCACAACAGCATGGACGATTCCGGATATGAAATCATCTCTATCGCCAAAGACAGTTTGGCTTCTTCCCCCAATATCGTATTGTCAACCCCAATATCCGTCAGGGGGAGAAAGGCTATGGGGAAATCCATGGTTTCAAATCAAGGCTCCATATATGCAAGCATCCCTTTTGATAATAAGATCTGCAAGCTCAAAGACGGGAAAGTAACCGAAAGTTACATTATCGATTTTGGAGGGCAAGGACTGCCGAACCGTCCCATTGAAAAGGACATGTCTCCGGAAACTTTCGACAGACTGTACTCCGATACGCATTGGAGCATGGTCAACATGAGCGGTTCCGATTCACTCATGTTGTTCAACACGAATAGGTCTACCCAATTCATATTGAATCAAAAAAATAAAAAATGCCATGCTTATGGAGAGATATATAATGACATGTTGCCTTTTTCCAATTCTTATATCACACCATCGCAAGGACTGGAGAACGGCATGGCATATGAAATAGAACCGGAAATCTTACTCAAATACTCGAAACACGCGGAACAGAACCACGAAAGTATCGATCCTGCACTTTTAAATATAATCCAACAAACAACTCCTGACGGAAACCCTCTAATCATATTGTGGAGTTTTAAATAGCACTAAAATTACGGGATAAAGGTACATTGATGTATCTTTAACCCGTAATTTACCTTATACAATTTATTACAAAAGAGTTATCTTCAACTTATTCCCCTCCGGCGTGTCCGAACTGTTGCCATACATGATTTCGTACTCGCCGGGAACCACGCGCATCGTGTTCGTGGACGTGTCGAAGAACTCAAAAGCATCGGGGGACAGTTCGATGGAAACCCTACGGCTCTCGCCCGCCTTCAGCTCCACACGGCGGAAACCGCGAAGACTCTTCAACGGACCACCCGTGTCGCCCACCTTACGGACGTAAACCTGAACCACCTCGGCACCGTCACGCTTGCCCGTGTTCTTCACCTGAGCCGTGAACTTCACGCCCTCGCCCGTTTTCACCGAAGACTTGCTCAAACGGCCTTTGGAGATGGCGAACGTGGTATAACTCAAACCATAACCGAAAGGGAAGAGAGGCTTCTCCGTCATGTAACGGTAAGTGCGCCCCTTCATGCTGTAATCTTCAAAGTCGGGAAGCTGCTCCGTGTTCTTGTAGAACGTCACGGGCAACTTGCCACTGGGATTGAAATCACCGAACAACACGTCGGCCACGGCCAAACCTCCGGCCTGACCCGGATACCAGGCCTGCAAGATAGCATCACACGATTCCAATTCCGGCACCAAGGCCATGGCGGACCCCGAACAGTTGACGAACACCACTTTCTTGCCTGCCGCCTTCAACGCCTTCAGGATGTCGCGCTGCACCTGAGGCAGCTCGATCGAAGTGCGGTCGCCTCCGGCAAAACCCGGGCAATATACAAAATACTTGTCTTCCCCTTCCAAATTGGGAGATATACCACCAACAAAGATAATCGTTTCAGCATCCTTTACACGTTCGACCACTTCGGTTGGAGGAATCTGCCGGTGCACTCCGATGTCAAACCTCAGCAATGCCTCGGCACCGGCCTGCATGTATTCAATTTTAATTTCATAATCCTTTCCGGCAACAGCCTCTAATGTATATTCCCGTTTTGCACTAGAGTGTTCCCCCCAATAATCAATAACTTTCTCACCGTTCACATACACGCGGTAGCCGTCATCCCCTTCTATGGCCAACGTATACTTGTCCGAAACTTCCGGACGGAAAGCACCCTCATATACCGCCGTGAAGTTTTCCAATCCCACTCCGGACGTAAACACCGTATGACCCCCATTGCTCAAACTGATAGGAGACGGCAACTCTTGGGTGGCCACAACCTCCCCCCGCATCTCCATATTATTCCAATACTTTGCTTTCATGCCGGGCCGACCGTCATGGGATACCTTATTATAATAGGAATCAAACACATGGTTGTCCAACAGCTCGCAACCTTTCTCGTACGGCACATTGCCAACCTCCATACGGATACCCTCCAGAATGGTATAGGTATGTGCCGGCACTCCCTTGTAATTTCCCCATTGCATGACGGAATCCACGGCATTCGGCCCCATCACGGCAATCTTTCCGACGTCGCCCTTGTCTAACGGCAGGATACCGTTGTTATGCAACAGCACCATGGACTTGCGCGTAACGTCCAACGCCATTTGGCGGTGCATATCACAATCCACTGTATCGATGCTGATACGGCTCCAAGGTACAAGTGCATCGTCGTCCATCTCGCCCAAAGCAAAACGGGCTTCCAACAGGCGGCGAAGGCCGGTGTCGATGCGATGTTCCGTAATCAACCCTCTTTCTACCGCCTCATCCAAATGGGCATATTCCACGCCACATTCCAGATCCGTCCCGTTGATGACGGCTGAAGCACTGGAGGTTGCTGCATCCGGATGGGTCTCATGGCGACCCTGATAAAAGAAATCGCTGATGGCTCCGCAATCGCTCACCACCAAATGCTTATACCCCCATTCGTCCCGTAATATCTGCGTGAGCAACCGGTTGCTTCCACAACAAGGTTCCCCTTCAAACCGTTGATAGGCACACATGACTTCTTTCACATCCGCCTCTTGCACCAACGCCTTGAAAGCCGGAAGATACGTTTCCCATAAATCACGCGGTTCCAGATTTTCCACATCGAAAGAATGGCGCTTGGCCTCGGGACCGCTGTGCACAGCATAATGCTTGGCACAGGCATGCGTCTTGTCATACTTGGCATCAGCCGGCCCTTGCATGCCACGGACTACCGCCACACCCATACGGGCAGTCAGGTAAGGATCCTCACCCCAAGTTTCCTGTCCTCTTCCCCAACGCGGGTCGCGGAAAATGTTCACGTTTGGATTCCAAAACGTCAGTCCTTCGTTGCCCCGTCCGTAACGGCCATGGCGACGGGCATCATGGAATTTGGCACGCCCCTCATCACTCACCGTCACATAAATATCTTCTATCAGCTTGTCGTCGAACACGGAAGCCATCCCCATCGTAATGGGATAAACCGTAGCCAAACCGTTACGGGCCACCCCGTGCAACGCCTCGCTCCACCAATTATAAGGCTTGATGCCCAAACGCTCCACGCCGGGAGACTGGTTTTGCATCAACGAGATTTTCTCTTTCAACGTCAACTGCTTCAACAAATCGTCCGCACGTTCCTGCGGCGACAAATCAGGATTTTTGTAAGGCTTGTCCTGCGCCCATCCATCGAATACCAAAACACAGCCCAAACATAACACAACTAGTTTTCTTCTCATATTCCACTTTTTATGATTTTAAAATACATTCATCCAACCAAACGGACAATGAATGGCATGCATCCTCCACATAAGGAAAACCGTCATGCAGCCCCCAACCATGCCAATAAGAAGGATAGGCATGCAGAGCCGCCGGTACCCCCTTTTCCAATAAAGCCTTATAATAATTCAAAGCATTCAAGGACGAAACCACCCCATCCTGTCCTCCCAAAAGGAGTATGGCCGGAGGCGTAGTCTTATCCACCTGTTTTTCGCAACTGTAAAAATCCACCGTCTCGGGAGAAGGATGCATCCCCAAAAAACGTTCTCGTGAACCTTTATCGGTATAAGCCTCATCCATAGTAATAACCGGATAAAACAAGACCTGAAACTCCGGCAGAACCCCGAATTCCGGATGAGTGGCCATCACTGCGGCCAAATGCCCGCCGGCAGAAAAGCCCATAATACCCATTTGTGCCGTATCACAACGCCACTCCAAAGCATTTCGTTTAATCAAGTCGAACATCTTGCGAACATCGGCAATCGGCCGCCTGCAATCACCTTCGGGAAAACGGTAATGAAGAACAAACAAAGCTATCCCTTTTTTATTAAAGAAGGATGCCCAGTCATATCCACCCTGACGGAAAACCAATCCCCCGTATCCACCTCCGGGCAATGCTACAACAGAACATCCTGTACGTAAAGAATCGGCAGGCATAAAACACCGGGCAAAAGGAGGATTTCCTTCAAAACAAACATCATAGCTATCCACCGGATAAACTTCCCCGCTATTTACATCCACATCAAAACAACTTTGGGAAACGGTTATCACCGGCATCCCGCAAATAAAAAGAACAAATAATATGTACCGGACAGAATTCTTCATCTTATTCAATCTTTAATGTGACCGTTCCTGACTTCAAACGTTCGCCAGTTGCAATAACCTTAACTTCTCCCAGCTCTGTACCAGATTCTACCACAGCCACCAATTTTCCCCCGAATGTACGCATGTAATTGGAAGAGAAGGAAGTCAAATCCGTGGCATCACCATTACACAAGGCCCTCAGCCTTCCGCCTCCTTCCACTCTGAAAAAGAGCATGGATGCATCCCGCGGACACAAATTACCCTCTTTATCCAAAACCTCCACCGTGATAAATGCCAGATCATCGGCACCTGCCTTAATCCGGCTCCGGTCGGCTGTCAAACGAATCCGGCATGGTTCTCCGGCCGTCCTTACCACACGTTCTTCACACGGTTCACCCGATTCGTCATAAGCTACCACCTTTATTTCGCCCGGTTCATATTTCACATCTTCCCAAACCATACGATAACGGGTAAATTTCCCTGAAGCGTCTTTTGTGCGGATACCATGGCCCACCCCGTTGACAAACAATTCCACTTTGGGATAATTGGTGTAACATTGCACAGGAACAGGCATGCCCATCCGGTCCGGCCATGTCCAATGGGGACTCACATGCAGCACCGGCTCATCGCTCCACACGCTTTTATATAGATAAAACCGGTCCTTTTTCAACCCGGCCAAGTCTATAATACCAAAATACGAACTTCGCGAGGGGGCACCTTCACCATAAGGGGAAGGCTCGCCCAAATAATCAAAACCAGTCCAAACAAATTCTCCCAGAAGAAATTCATGGTCATCCTGCTGCGCAAATTCCGTATCGGGCGCACTTCCCCAAGGTACATAATCCATATCGTAACCGGATACCTGATAGTCATGGTACCAAGGAGTCCAATTGTCTTTCATGGGGAACTTGTACACCCCACGGGAACTGACCGCAGAACTGGTTTCGCTACCATATAAAATATAATCCGGATGCTCATCATGTTGTTTCGCATAATCAAAATGCTTGTAATTGAACCCCACCAAATCCACGGCATCTGCCAAACCATTCTCAATGGCTTTCCAATGGTTGTTGAAACCGGCCGTGGACGGACGGGTCGGATCTTCACGACGGACAATATCGGCCAAGAAACGAGCCGTCTCACCTCCGTTCCCCATATCCTGCTCACGAACTTCATTTCCTATACTCCACATGATAACGCAAGGATGGTTCCTATCCCGATGAATCAAATCCACCAAGTCCCTTTCCGCCCACTCATCGAAGAACCTATGGTATCCATTCTTACACTTTCCATTTCTCCATTCGTCAAAAGCCTCGACCTGTACCATAAACCCCATCTCATCACATAAATCCAACAACTCCACAGCCGGAGGATTATGGCTGGTACGGATGGCATTGCATCCCATGTCCTTCAGCATTTCCAACTGGCGTTCTATCGCCCTCTTGTTCACAGCCGCACCTAACGGCCCTAAATCATGATGCAGGCATACGCCTTTTAACTTCAGAGATTCTCCATTCAAGAAGAATCCTTTGTCTTTATCAAAATCCAACGTCCGGAACCCGAAACGGGTAGACACGCTGTCACGCAACAGCCCATCTGCATATACGCGGGTAATGGCTGTATACAGAACCGGAATCCGAGGAGACCATAATAACGGGCGGACAACCTTGCATGACTGTTTAAAGTCTGCATCACCGTCCACCTTTCCATTTGAAACAGCATGGGCCACCCTTATCCCTTGAGGATCATACAAATCTGTTTCCAATCTTATACTTTTGGCCTTTCCATGATTCTCGACCGTAGTGCCAACCTCCACCCTACCATGCTTCGACGTAATCTCCGGCGTTGTCACACATGTCCCCCAATGCGCCACATGCACTTCATCCAACTCCACCAACCTAACAGGCCTGTAAATACCTGCCCCCGTATAGAAACGAGACATAAAAGGCTTATTTTCCACCTTGACCAAAAGAATATTCTCCCGATTAAAATCATAATAAGGAGTCAAATCCAACGAAAACGAGGAATAGCCATAAGGACGGCCTCCCACGAACGTACCATTCAAAAAGACCTGTGCATTGCTCATTACCCCGTCAAACTCCACATAAATCCGTTTTCCCGGCTTTTTGAAAGATACCAACTTCCGACGATACCATCCTGTCCCGGAAGAGGGCAAGGCACCTGTGCGGCCGGTATACAATTTGGCTTCCGTATCGCCATTCTCTATAATCCGGTCAAATTGCAAATCCTGATTCAAATCGAAAGAGCCGACTATGGCCCAATCGTGCGGAACGCGCACAGAATCCCAAAGTTCTCCTCCACGAACCAAGGCTTCGTCTATTGACAAATCCTTCTTTACAAACTCCCATCCATCAGAAAGCAGTTCCACCTTACGAGATTGTGGAAAAGCCTGCATGGAAAGGAGCGACAAGATAAAAAGACATTTTATTCCCATAATCCTCATATCTATGCAGACATCCATTTTAGAGTTCAACTTCATTTTGGAATTTGATATCTTCGGAAGAAGCTCCCACCATAAAGGTATATTCTCCCTTAGGAGTGACAAACTTGCGCTCCTGCTCATCCCAATAACGCAAATCCTTCTTCGGTATACCGACCGTCACTTTGGACGTTTTACCTTTCTTTATATGTACCCGTTTAAAACCATGCAACTGCTTAAGCGGCATGTATGTGCCGGTTTCGGGATACTTCACGTAGACTTGTGCCACCTCATCGCCATCGTACTTCCCGGTATTGGATACTTCAAAGTTGACCTTCACCGTATCTTGCTCCACATTCACCCCCTTGCCCTTGTAGCGGAACTTGGTATAACTCAAACCGTAACCGAACTCATACAAAGGTTGGCCCTCAAAATACTGGTAGGTACGGCCCTTCACGGAATAATTGTCAAAAGCCGGAATCTCATCCAAAGAATTATAATAGGTGAGAGGCAAACGGCCGCCCGGGTTATAATCACCGAATAAAACCTCTGCCACAGCATTTCCGCCCTGCTCACCGGGGTACCATGCGTTGAGAATGGCCGGGACATTCTCGTCCATCCAGTTTACGGCCAGGGAACTTCCGGCCACCAATACCACCACCGTGTTCGGATTGACCTTATAAAGTTCCTTGATAAACCCCTGTTGGTCTATCGGCAGTTCCAAAGAGAAACGATCCTGTCCCTCCCGTTCTATGGACTTATTGATGCCCAACACTGCCACCGTCACATCGCACTCCGCCGCTACCTTACCGGCATCGCCATAACGAGCCAATACGTTTTGCGAACCGGCCGAAGGAGCTTTCCAATACAATCCGGCAAAACAGTCCCCGCCATTGTCAAAGTACTCCACGCGCAAATCGTATGTTTTTCCGGCCTCCAACTTTATCATGGCTTCATCCATCTGCACGCTATGCTCGGTCCAAGCGTCTATCACCTTCTTGCCGTCTACATACACCCGGCAACCGTCGTCCGACTTCATCCCCAACGTGTACACTCCTGACACGATAGGTTTCAACTGTCCCGTCCACCGGATAGACATAGGTGCTTCAGGTTGGAAACGGTCGGGCTTGTACACCGGGTCATAAAGCAACTCTTCTTCCATCCGGACAGAAGCCTCACCGGACAAGCTATTGTTCCGGTAATATTCCACTTTCAAGCCCTCGGGGAAATAGGTTTTCGTCACCGGTTCAAAATCTTCGCTGGCGGAAACCCAAGGAGCATAAGCGACCTTGAAACCGTATTCTTCCGCATACTGCTTGATTCCGTCGAGAATCGTCACCGGCCCATTCTTCGGCGTACCGCTGTAGTCCCCGAACTCGCAATGCCCCGCACTGATGCCTACAACAGCTATGGATTTTACCTTTTTGGGATTCAACGGTAAAAAGTTATCTTTGTTTTTCAGCAACACCATACTTTGACGTGCTGCCTCCAAAGCCAAATCCTGATGGGCCTTGCAGCCTACCACGGACGGTTCTATCTGGTTATATGGGTTCTGTGACGGGTCGTCAAACAATCCCAACATCATACGTCCCCGGAGAATCCGGTAAGCAGCGGAATCTATGTCCGCTTCGCTCACCATATATTGCCGGTAAGCCTTCAACAGCCCTTCTCCATACACCTGATTACCGCATTCCAGATCCAACCCGGCTTTAACGGCCAATGTTGCGGCCGCCTCACGGGTCTTCACATAATGGTGCTTGGTAATCATCCATTCGGGAGCACTGCAATCCGAGACGATGTAACCATTGAATCCCCAATCTCCACGCAACACATTCTTTATCAAATAGGTGTTCACCGTACAAGGTACATCGTTCACGGCATTGTAGGCCATCATGATAGATTGCGCCTTTCCTTCCGTAATACAACGCTCGAAAGAAGGCAAGTAATACTCTCTCAAATCACGCTCCGACACCTTGGCATTGCAACTCGAACGGTTGTGCTCTTCATTGTTCACCGCAAAATGCTTCGGGGTGGAAACCGTCTTCAGATACCGGGGATGATTGCCTTGCAAACCTTTCACGAAAGCCACTCCGAGCACCCCGCTCAAGTAGGGATCTTCTCCGTACGTCTCCGGCGTACGCCCCCAACGGGGGTCACGGGCCATATTGACCGTGGGCGACCAGAAAGTCAGCAAATCACTTGCTCCGGCTATCTGCTTTTTCCCGTATTCCAATTCTTTCCATCGTCCGCACGCCTCATCCGAGATGGCAGAAGATATGCGATACAATAACTCCGGATTCCACATGGCAGCCATACCTATGGCCTGCGGAAACACCGTGAAATCCCCAGGCCGCACGACTCCGTGCAAAGCTTCATTGCCATGATTGTACTTATCTATCCCCAAACGCCCGATGGCCGGGGCGTCATTGACCAACAAGGAAATCTTTTCTTCCACGGTCAAACGGGACAACAGATCCATGATACGCTCGTGTTGAGGCGCTTTCATATCTCTGAACAACTCAGTTCCTCCGCCTGTTTGCCCTGACAAAGGTAGGGCACACAAGGCCATGGAACAGCCGACTACTTTCAATACATTCATACTTGACAGTTTAATAGATTATTGTGTTAAAGGTTTTAGGTTGTAATTTCAAAATCATCATCTTATCGCCACAGGCCAACCGTACATCGCGCTCGGTAGCTTCCCTGTTCATGCAAAACACAAGGGTTTCCCCATCCGGATTCCGGAAGGCCAACACGTCATTCCCCTTTTCCACTTTGAGCTTATGGGCACCCGGTTTCAAGAAATGGCTCAAATGTTTCAGCAAATAGAACTCCGGTGTATAGACAGCCTCCTTTGTAGAAGAAAGGACACGCACCAATGCGTTCTGTTTCCATCCCCACGAACTGGCTCCCTCATCCTGAAGCACCATATTAAAATACATATACGTATTCACGCCTCCGTCAAGATAAGTTTTAATCAAATCAAAGGTATGTTCGGCAGCCGCCCAATCGAAAGTACCGCTTCCACACTCGTTTTCCGTCTGCATCAACTGCATTTCAGGATATTTGTCATGTATCTCGCCCACAATGTCCTTGCCTTCCCACTGCAAACCGATGCCACGTACATAACGGGCCGCTGCCGTATCCTGCATCACGCAGTCCAAATCAGCCATACGGTTGCAGTTGAACGTACCGAAATACAAATCCACTTCCGGATGCTCTTGTTCAAAGAGCGGACCGAGATACCGGCCGATAAAGTTGGCCATTGAAGCGGGTGTCCAACTGCAATTCGGCCATTGGTTCTTGGTGTAAGGCTCGTTTTGGAACTGTAACAAAGAAATGTTTACTCCCTCCTTCCGATAGGCTTCCACAAACTTGGATTGATAAAGCGCGTATGCCTTCAGATACTCCGGCTGCTGAATGAGATGGTCGCCTTCCACCTCGTTCTCTTCCGTGAAGTCATTATGGTCTCCCGGTGCCGTAGCATAATGCCGGGTGGCTTTCATCCACACCGGCGGCGTCCAAGGCGAAGTCCATAACTTAAGCTCCGGATTCTGCTTTAACGCGGCCTTCACGTATGGAATCATCGCCTGCTTGTCACGCTCTATGGTGAAATGCCGCATTTCAAAGTCTCCGGCCGTATCATTGCATGTATAATAATCACGGGCAAAATCGTTAGCCCCCATAGGAATACGCCCGTATGCAAAATGTATCCCTTCCGGAGCAAACAAAGCCTGCATGACCTCCTCCCGTTTTCCATCCGGCAACAACACAAGGGCATCCCATCCAATCTCTCCGAAAGACCCGCCGAATCCGTCGAACGATTGTTCCCGTTCATCGGAAACCACAATGTCCGGCACCGCCCCATCCGCCGATTGCACTTCCACCACCGCTTGTTTCCAAAATTCCGTTTCAGACGTGGTATACACCTTTACCTCTTGTGTGCAAGCCAAAAGCCCGTAACTTGCCCACAGACAAATCCCTAATCGATAATTCTTTTTCATTTCACTATTTCAGTTAACATTTACTCATTGTTTTTCATCTCCAAAGAAGGAGGTACGTCTTCCGCCCCACTGCCCCATTCCATGTTGCATCGGTTTCCCATGACAAACTCAAGTTTACCTCCATTGACGATGTCTTCATGGCTAAACCAAGGTTTTGTCCAAACCTTCCCGTTCAACTTAGCCGACTGGATGTATTTGTTCTCTTCCGAACAGTTCCGGGCTATGATTTCCAGTGTCTTCCCATTGCTCAATTTCAGTTCTATGGAAGAGAAGAAAGGACTTCCGATATGATAAACCGGCAATCCGGGTGTTACCGGATAGAATCCCATCATGGAAAATACCACAAACGCAGAAAGACCTCCGCCGTCCTCATCGCCGGGCATCCCCATCAGGTCGTTGCGGAACCACTGATGTACCAACGAACGTATGCGATGCTGTGCCTTCCACGGAGCCCCGGCATAATTATATAAATAAGGTATATGCAAAGAAGGCTCGTTACCCATGGAATACTGCCCCACGTTACCCGTATGGTCGGGAAGCTGGGCATAAAACTCATACTTCGGCCGTCCTAACCACTCGTTGAAGGTGGCATCGAGATTCCGGACGAACGCCTCTTTTCCTCCCATCAGCTTCACCAAATCGCCTGCATTGTGCTGCACGTCCCAACGATATACCCAGGCATTGTTCTCGCCATAGTAATCCCGCGCCCCCATTCCTCCGGAGAAACGGTAGTCGAACGGTTCTATAAATCTGCCTTCTTTATCTTTGGGATGGAAAAATGAAGTTTGCGGATTAAACAGGTTACGGTAATTGTAAGAACAATCCAGATAATGTTTCGCCTCATGCTCCAAACCCAACGCGGCAGCCATGCGGGACAGGCACCATTGGTCGTAAGAGGTACCCAAGGTAACAGCCACCGCCTGCCGCTTTTCCCAAGAGTTTACTTCCGGCACGGTTTCCTTCTCGCCGGGACAGAGAGCCGGAATATATCCTTTCTCCATGTAGAAACTGTCCAACCACCCGGGAGCAGCGGAAGACCACGGTGCCAACGTTTTCCTCTCCACGCTGTTTTTAGCATACGCATACGCTTCCCGCAAATCGAAATCCCGGACACCCTTACACCATGCATCGGCCATGACCGACACGCCGTGGTTACAATTCATTCGGCGCGAATCTCCCGTGATTTCCGGGAAATTCGGAAGGCAGTGACGTCCGTCCGTCTCCGCCATTCGCAAAAAAGAACGGAGCATATCCGTATGCTTAGGGGCATCGAGCAAGATGCGCAGAGGATGCGCCGCACGGTAACTGTCCCAAACCCAGTCATCCGTATAATATGCGTGCCCGCCATCATCATGTACTTTGTTGTCATAGACGCTGAAATAACGTCCGTCCTCGCTTACGCAGACCGGACGCTCCAAACAACGGTACAAAGACGTGTAAAACACATGACGGTCGTTCTCCGTACCTCCAGAAATCCGAATCTTTCCTAGCTCTTCATTCCATATACGACGGCCTTCTTCAGCCACCGTCTCCAACTCAAATCCCGGTATTTCTCTCTTCAGGTTCTTCTTGGCCTGCTCCACACTGATATACGATACGCCATAACGGACGTTCAAAGAAGACAAGGCTGGCCTCCAGGACAGTGCCACACAAATGTCGTCTCCTTCCGCCTTCCGTTTTTCCCTGTTCCATTTTCCGTCACGGAACACACCGCTTTGCTCCGGCGTCACGTCCGTCTCCATATAAATGTACACTTTCAGGTTATTCCATATATTCTGATAACCGTAGACCGTGTTCCCCTCGACTGTCAATTCTCCATTTCCACCGTTCAGCACCAAATAAGGAACCGTATTCTGCCGCCGATAATCAAAATGATAAATGGCCGACTGGCAGGAAGGGGCAAAATCCACGTGCAACTGCTGGTCGCATAAATCCACCTTATAATAATAAGGCTTCACCACCTCATTGTCATATTCATAGTCCATCACACGTGCCAAATCCGCCTCGTCGCCTTGAAAGGGAGACAAATTAAAAACAAAGCTTCCCCGATGGCTGATTTGCAACATCGGCAAACCATGTAATTTACCGGACGTATAATCCCCTCTTTGGGGATACACCCTCAACATGCTGTTAGGCAAATGCACAATGGGATAAGTCGGTACCAACAAATGGCTGATGTTCCCCATATAGGGATTCACATAATCCACCGGTTCGGCTTTCGATGCCGCTACAATTTGTTGCTTCATGGCACACATACCACAAAACAACAACAAGCACAGGATTTTCTTCAAGAATCTGCTTGTCATACATATCTGTTTAAAAAGGTTAGGTGAACAAAAGTAGTCATTTAACCTGCACTTTGATTTATAAAAATCAACCAAAATATAAAAAATACGAAGCAAGGGCAACCAAAACCTACAGATTTCTCAAACTGAAAAGCATTTGGTTGCCTCCTCACAGCACAAACAAGTAACAATGCACCTATTGGCAGGCACATCAAAAGGAAAGCATGACGAGCCACACGGAATACGACCCGAGATACTTTCCCAATGCTGTTAAATTACAATAACTCCACCTTCAACTTGTTTCCCTCCGGCGTGTCCGAACTGTTGCCATACATGATTTCGTACTCGCCGGGAACCACGCGCATCGTGTTCGTGGACGTGTCGAAGAACTCAAAAGCATCGGGGGACAGTTCGATGGAAACCCTACGGCTCTCGCCCGCCTTCAGCTCCACACGGCGGAAACCGCGAAGACTCTTCAACGGACCACCCGTGTCGCCCACCTTACGGACGTAAACCTGAACCACCTCGGCACCGTCACGCTTGCCCGTGTTCTTCACCTGAGCCGTGAACTTCACGCCCTCGCCCGTTTTCACCGAAGACTTGCTCAAACGGCCTTTGGAGATGGCGAACGTGGTATAACTCAAACCATAGCCGAAGGGGAAGAGCGGTTTATCCGTCATGTAACGGTAAGTGCGACCCTTCATGCTGTAGTCTTCAAAATCGGGAAGCTGCTCCGTGTTCTTGTAGAACGTCACGGGCAACTTGCCACCGGGATTGAAATCACCGAACAGCACGTCGGCCACGGCCACCCCCCCGGCCTGGCCTGGATACCAAGCCTGCAAGATGGCATCGCACGATTCCAATTCCGGCACCAAGGCCATGGCGGACCCCGAGCAGTTGACGAACACCACTTTCTTGCCTGCCGCCTTCAACGCCTTCAGGATGTCGCGCTGCACCTGAGGCAGCTCGATCGAAGTGCGGTCGCCTCCGGCAAAACCCGGACAGTTGACGTGGTTCTTTTCCTCTCCCTCCAAATCCGGAGATATGCCGCCTACGAAAACGACCGTTCCGGCATCTTTCACACGGGCAACCACTTCGGTGGGAGAAACCTGACGACGAATACCCACGTCGAACTTCAACAAAGCCTCGCCCGCAGCCTGCATGTACTCGATTTTAATATCATAATCTTTCCCTGCCGTAGCATCCAAGGCGTATTCACGCTTTTCGCGGGCATGCTCGCCCCAGTAATCAATGACCTTCTCGCCGTTCACATACACGCGGTAACCATCGTCTCCTTCAATCACCAAATCATATTTTCCACCCTGCAACGGACGGAAAGTACCTTCGTACACCGCCGTGAAGTTTTGCAGGTTCACTCCTGCCGCAAACACGGTATTTCCCCCGTTGTTCTTATTAACCGGAGTGGCTAATTCCTGCGTGGCAACCGCCTCTCCTTTCATCTCCAGATTATTCCAATACGTGGCCTTCAGTCCCGTCCTCCCGTCGTGCGACAACTGGTGGAAATAAGAATCGAAGACTTCATTACTCAGAAGGTCGCACCCTTTTTCATACCGCACGTCACGGCCAAGCCTTTCACGAATACCGTCCAAGACCGTATAGGTATGCGAAGGCGTACCTTCATAATTTCCCCACTGCATGACGGAATCCACCGCATTCGGCCCCATTACGACGACATCGCCACGCGTCTTGTCCAAAGGAAGCACCCCGTCGTTGTGCAACAAGACCAAAGACTTACGGGCAATGTCCAAAGCCATCTGCTTGTGCGTCTGGCAATCCACCGTATCTATGCCGATGCGACTCCAAGGTACCAACGAGTCGTCATCCATTTCCCCGAGCGCAAAACGGGCTTCCAACAAACGGCAGAGACTGGTGTCGATACGGTGTTCCGTTATCAATCCCCTATCGACTGCCGCTTCCAATTGCATGTAATCCCCCCATCCGCATTCCAAGTCCGTCCCGCTGGTTACTGCGGAAGCACTGGCCGTGGCGGCATCGGGATGCGTCTCGTGCAAACCCGGGTTGAAAAAGTCACCGATGGCACCGCAATCGCTCACCACCACATATTTAAACCCCCATTCGTCGCGCAGGATTTGATGAAGCAGGCGTTTGCTCCCGCAACAGGGTTCTCCCTCGAAACGCTGATAGGCACACATCACTTCTTTCACATCGGCTTCTTGGACCAACACCTTGAAAGCCGGCAAATAAGTCTCCCACAAATCGCGTGGGTCAAGCTGTTCCACATCGAAATAATGACGCTTGGCTTCCGGCCCGCTGTGCACGGCATAATGTTTCGCACAAGCGTGCAGCTTGTCGTACTTGGCATCCGCAGGACCTTGCAAGCCCCTGACCACAGCCACACCCATCCGGGAAGTCAGGTAAGGGTCTTCTCCCCAAGTCTCTTGCCCCCGTCCCCACCGGGGATCGCGGAAGATGTTCACATTGGGCGTCCAAAACGTCAATCCTTCGTTCATCTGCCCGTAGCGGCCTTTTTTGTGCGCATCGTGATATTTCGCACGAGCCTCGTCGCTTACCGTCGTGTACACGGCCTCCACGGCCTCATCGTCGAACACGGAAGCCATACCCATGGTGATGGGATAAACCGTGGCGATTCCGCTACGGGCCACTCCGTGCAACGCCTCGCTCCACCAGTTATAAGGCTTGATGCCCAAACGCTCCACTGCGGGAGAAGAATTAATCATCAAGGAAACCTTCTCTTTCAGCGTCAACCTCTTCAACAAATCCTCAGCACGTTCACGAGGAGACAAATCAGGATTCTTGTAAGGTTCGTTCTGTGCCCAACCTATATCAGCCACGGCCAACCCTAACCACAAAACAAATACGGTATTTTTCATGCTTATTTAAATTATAAATGGTTTTATCTTGCAAAATAAAATAATTCGCCAAAGAACAGACATGGAGAAAAACACTAATCACATGGATGATATTAAGGCCGCCTCATTTCCATGTAAAAAATAAGGTTGGCCTTGCTTCTGCAAAGCCAACCTTATGGTCAAAACGGCATCGAGACACAACTTATTTCAATGTCACGGCCAAAGGCGTTTTCAACTGACGGCCGTACCGCTCCACGTTCTCCTGCCAAACGGCCATATCCGGCATGTCATACTTGCTCCACGCGGAACCGAAATAGTAAGTAAAAGTATCCCCCGGTTCGTAGTTGCTGATTCCTACCACATGCCCCACGGCACCAGCCTCTTCTTTCGCCATCGGAACATATTCTACCGACTTCAAGTTTTCGGGGAACAAGCAAGCTATGTATATCAGCCCGTTCATCGCCTCCGGATGGTCCATCGCATCGGCATACGCCACATAGCCGAGTTTTTTATTCATTACATACGCATCCGGTATACTCTTATGCACGGCAATACCGGCAGCCACCTTACGGGCTTCACTCAAATTAGCATAAGTCACTTCACATTTGTTCAGATGCGTTCCCTTGTCCAATGTAATGACACGGGTTTCCACTACGTCCTTATCCTGACCGACTCGTACCGGTGCAAACGCCATACGGACAGAAAAGCGCAACGGCCCCATGTCCAGGATTTCCACCTCTTTATAACATAAAGGATAGACAAAGTCTTTCCCTTCCATCAAAGCGGGCACACCGGCACCCATCGTCGGGCCTACCGTATAAGCATCCATTCCGTAACCGTGGTCGCGATGGTAAGTCAACGTACGATGCAAGGCGGCACACTCGCCTCCACGTCCGGCCTTGCGCAACTTGTCCTGCAGGCCGTACGAAGTCAACTCGCTATGGTAGAAAGTTTCGAGCATCGGACAAGGCACGTTCTTATTAAACACATCGAAACCATAAATGCGTTGTCCGCTTTTCTGGATGGCCGGACCGTATGCCCGCCAACCGTTCCGGTCGTTTTCCCAAGCCAAATCGTCTTCACGCGAAGCATACACACGCCCCCACGACGTGAAACGGTAGTCGGCCGGCTGTCCTTTCACAATCGTCAGTTCCGTGGAAGAAGCGGGACGCACGGAAGCCTGCAACAAGAGCTTGCCGTCATGGGTCAACTGATAAGGCACTTCCGTCCGGTCTCCGTCATACACCACGAACTGACGTCCGCCACCGATACCGAGTTTCTCAAATATCGTCTTGGCCTCCAGTTCCACCACATCATTACGATTGTCTTTCGTCGCATTCTTTACCTCTACTTTTATGGAAGGAGAGTCCTTATCCTCCACGCTACCGTCCAGATAACGCACACGTTCGCAAGCCGCCAACAGCCATGCACCGGTTCCGAAAGGAGCCTGCGACTTGGCATCCACCTTACGGGTCGGGTCGGGCTTCTCGCCAATGGGCTGCACATAACCGATGCTTCCATCCGGTTGGAGTGCCGTAGAAACCAGATAATTCCAAGCCTTCTCAATCACCGGAGCATACTCGGCCTTGTCCAGCAAGCCATGGTTTACGCCCCACATCAGGCCGTAGGCAAAGAATGCCGTACCGCTCGTCTCCGGTCCCGGAGCATCCTCTTCGCACAACATGCTGCGGCTCCAGTATCCTTCCGGCCTCTGGCAGCGTGCCACACCTTGTGCCAACTCCCTGAACCGCTTCAGGAAGAAAGCGCGGTGCTCATAGTCCTCCGGCATGTCGCCCAACACCTTGGCCAGACCGGCCAACACCCATCCGTCGCCACGCGCCCAGAAACTCTTTCCGCCACTGGCCGTCTTCACTTTGGGATAGATATATTTCGCGTCGCGGTAATACAACTGGGCCTCCGCATCATACATCAGGCTGTCGCTCCACAAGTAATTCTCATACATGCGGTCCAGGAACATGCGGTCGCCCGTCAACTTGTACATCTTCGTCATCAACGGCATCACCATGTAGAGTGCATCTGCCCACCACCAGAACTTGTTCTCATCCAAATGGCAGGCGTACGTCATAACCTCCTTCGCACGGGCTACCTTATAATCGGCCGGGTTCAGGTTATACATGTCAATGTAGGTCTGGAAACAAATCTGCCAGTCGCCGAAGAGCACGAAATCCTGGCCCTCCCCGTAAGTCTTGTACTTCCAGTTCCGCTTGTCGTCGCTGTTTGCGCCCCGCCAACGGTTATGTTCGCACCACTGTTGGCTGTAATTGTAATATGCCGCCTTGCCTGTCAGGCGGTAGGCTTCCATGTTTCCGGTGTAATAAGCGGCATTGTCCCAGAACGCACGCACCTTGGGCGAATTGTTCGCCTGCCAATAATCGTTTACTTTCTCTATCAGCTGCAAGACTTCAGCCGACCCCGCGCCGCCCTGTGCCGCCACTGGGAGAAGCACTCCCACGCACCACAAGACCATCCACACGCGCAAAAACTTGAAATCAAAGTGTTTCATGTAGAATGATATTAATAATTAATGATTTGGTTCTGCATGCTTCGCATGTTCCGCAAAAGTAAATAAAAAAAACATAACCACGAAGTTTTTTAAGGATTACCTTATTAAAAACGCTATATTTTGTGTCCGCAAACAAAAACCGCGCACGGGCGTTTCCCGCAGGTTTACCTACCGTCTGCAAACTTTCCTTGCCACGTGTTCCGCTCCCTCATCCTACGTTTCAGCCGTTCTGTAAACTCATAATTTTTCAGTCCCCAGTCGGGAGCTATCAAAAGTTCCTTGGGGGATTGCGAAACAAAACGCTCCAACACCAAATCGCCCCGCAAACGTTCGATGTAGTCGATGACCAGATCTATGTACTCATCCACCGTGTACAGATGGAACCACTCTGGATGCAATCCATACTCATGCGCCATCCGCGTCCCTTTTATCAATTGGAGTTGATGGATTTTCAAAGTTGTCAAAGGTAAACGGGATACCAATGCAGCCTGCCCGACCAGTTCCTCACGCTTTTCGCCGGGCAGCCCGAGGATGATATGCCCGCCGGTACGTATGCCTGCACCCGCCGTGCGCCGGAGGGTCTCTTCCGTCTCGGCAAATGTGTGCCCACGATTGATACGGACAAGCGTACCGTCATCCACGCTCTCTATCCCGTACTCCACCATCAGGAACGTGCGGCTGTTCAGTCCGGCCAGATAGTCCAGCAACGCCTGCGGCATGCAGTCGGGGCGCGTGCCGATGACGATTCCCACCACATCCGGCACAGCCAAAGCTTCTTCATACTTACGGATAACCTCCCCCACTTCCCCATACGTGTTCGTATAGGCTTGGAAATAAGCCAAAAACTTCATCTCCGGATACTTGCGTCCGAAAAAGCGTTTGCCTTCCTCCAACTGCTCCGTAATCGTTTTCTCCGTGCGGCAATAAGCCGGGTTGAACGTTTGGTTGTTGCAGTAAGTGCATCCGCCCCACCCTTTTTCCCCATTACGGTTAGGACAAGTGAAACCGGCATTGATGGAAATCTTCTGTACTTTGAAAGGAAACTCGCGGCGCAGGAAATCCCCGTAGTCCATATATAAATAAGGTATAGCCATACTTTTTAAACCGTTATTGCCTCGCAAAGATAGAAAAAAAACTTATCTTTGCGACAAAATAGTTATAGGTTAAGATATTATCCATTACATCTGAAATAAAATGAAAAAGATTGCAACCTTTTTGGCCGGCTGCCTTTTAGCAGCCATTCCCGTACACTCGAATGCGGCGGGACTTTCATTAAAAGAGTTGTGCGCAGGCGAATATGCCGCCAAACGCATCTATGGCGTGAACCCGCTCAACGACGGGGAGAGCTATTCCCGGCTGAGCGACGACCACAAGCAAATCATCACCTATTCCTTCAAGGACGGACGGCAGAAAGACGTGCTGTTCGACGTGGCTACGGCAAGAGACGTGAAACTGGAAAAGATAGACGGTTACATCATGTCGCCGGATGAAAAGAAAATGCTGATACAAACGGAAACGAAACCCATCTACCGCCATTCCTTCACCGCCGTCTACTACTTGTACGACATTGCCAACCGCACCCTCACCCCCTTGTCGGACAACGGCCCTCAACAGTCGCCCAAGTTCTCGCCGGACGGGAACCTCGTGGGTTTCGTGCGCGACAATAATCTGTTCTTGGTCAAACTGCTGTTCAACAACAGCGAAAGCCAAATCACCAAAGACGGGAATTTCAACGAAGTCATCAACGGCATCCCCGATTGGGTGAACGAAGAGGAGTTCGGCACAAGCCGCTCTTTCGACTTCAATGCCGACAACACGATGATAGCCTGGATCCGCTACGATGAAAGCAAAGTGAATACGTTCTCATTCCCATGGTACAAAGGCAGCCATCCGGCCAAAGAACAATATGCGGAATATCCCGGACGCTACGAATACAAGTATCCCATGGCCGGTACGACCAACTCCACGGTCAGCGTGCAGACGTTCGACATCAAGGCCCGCGTAATCCGCACGATGAAACTTCCCCTTGAAGCCGACAGCTATATCCCGCGCATCCGTTTCACCAACGACCCGGCCAAACTGGCCGTCTTTACGTTGAACCGCCATCAGGACTGCCTGGAAGTGTACATGGCCAACCCGCGTTCCACGGAGTGCAAGAAAATCCTGCGCGACAACGTGGACAAGTACGTCAGTGAAAACGTCTTTAAGAATCTGGCATTCTACCCCAACCGTTTCGTGCTGACCAGCGAGCGTGACGGATACAACCACCTCTATCTCTACGACTTGAACGGCAGCCTGATAAAGAAGGCCGTAGACGGGAAGCTCATCGTCAAGAGCTTCTATGGATACGACACGGCGGACGGCAGCTTCTATTTTTCCGCCAACCTGGCAGACGACCCGATGCACACGGCCGTTTACAGGAGCGACAGCAAGGGCAAGATAGAAAAACTCTCCGCAGAAGAAGGCGACAACAGTGCCATATTCAGCAAAAACATGAAGTATTACATGAACGTCTATTCCAACATCCGTACTCCGTACGTGACCACCCTCTGCAACCGCAACGGCAAGACGCTGAAAGTTCTCGAAGACAACCAAACATTGGTGGCCAAACTCGACGGACAGGATTTAGGAACGCGCGAGTTTTTCCAATTCACTACGGGAGAAGGCATAAAGCTGAACGGCTACATGGTCAAACCTGCCGGTTTCGACGCGAACAAGAAATACCCTGTCGTCATGTTCCAATACAGCGGTCCCGGCTCGCAGCAAGTCCTCGACTCTTGGGGAACCGGCAGCATGGGCGGCACTTTGTATGAACAATACTTGGCCCAACAAGGATTCATCTGTGTCTGCGTGGACGGACGCGGCACGGGCGGACGTGGTGCGGAGTTCGAGAAATGCACCTACCTGAACTTAGGTTATTTAGAAGCGAAAGACCAAGTGGAAACCGCCCTTTATCTGGGCACGTTGCCCTACGTGGACAGTAAACGCATCGGCATCTGGGGTTGGAGCTACGGAGGCTTCAACACGCTGATGAGCATGAGCGAAGGCCGTCCCGTCTTCGCCGCCGGAGTGGCCGTTGCCCCTCCCACCTGTTGGCGTTACTACGACACGGTCTACACGGAACGCTTCATGCGCACCCCGAAGGAAAACGCTGCCGGATACGACCGCAGCCCGATAAGCCAAGCCGACAAGCTACATGGCAAGCTCCTGATTTGCCACGGTACGGCCGACGACAACGTCCACTTCCGCAACTCCATGGAGTATGCCGAAGCACTGGTGCAAGCCGGCAAGCCGTTCATGATGCTTCCCTATAACAACCGCAACCATAACATCACCGGCGGCAACACCCGCAACCATCTTTATACGAGCATCACGAATTTCTTCATCGAAAACATGAAATAAGGAAACGAAACTGCCCAATGGGCTTTTTATGAAAGAACTTTACATGATATAATTCACATTATCAACATATTACAATCTGCGCCAAACGAAAAATCATTCTCTTGAGAGTAATTTTCCGTTTGGCGCAGATTGATTTTTCATTTTCTAAAGAATGATTTTACGGCTTCTGCAACATAGAATTATCTTCACAAGTTCCAAATATTCTTGTTGCACAAGGCTTCAAACTCCATGTCGGCTTCCACCGCATCATCAACAGGAATTCCCCTTCCCGGAGATTGGGCTATCAAGCCAGACAACTCCACATCGGCAATTTCCACCGAAGGACAAACATACTTCTTTTTCATCTCAGTTCTTTTTTATATACCAATTTACCACTTCTACGGCATCGCTCACGTCCACCTCGCCGTCACGGTTCATATCGGCCTTGTCAAGCGGCACTTCGGGCATCTTGCCCAAATACGCCCCCACAATGGCTACTGCGTCCGTCACATCGGCCAGCTTGTCTCCGTTCACATCGCCTTTCTCCCCGGTATCCACGTCGGGCTGTCCGCCTCCGGCCGGTTCGTCCGGGTTGTCCGGGGCGAATACATAACGCGCTTCCACCGTCACATCCTCCGTAGGCATGGAAAAATTAAACCCTTCCGCATCGCTCAGTTTCCGCCCTTCGCTGTACCATCCCCGGAAAACAAAACCTTGGTTGGCATAAGCTTGGAGATAGCCCCACTCGCCTTCTTCCACCTTGCCCCCGCTCTCGCGGTTGAACGAGCAGGCTTCCTTAGGCGTGCAGTCCAACCACAAACGGTGCCGGAGCGCCAAAGACGGTTCGGACGGATTAGTGGGGTCATAAGCATACAGGGCCACAAAATGTGCATCTTCTTCGCCTACGGTATAAGCGAATCCCATCTCAGCAGAATAGTCCGCACCGTCTTTCTGCCATCCCACGAAACGGAACGTGGAGGAGGCCGCAGAAGTGTTGACATATACCCCTGCGCCCTTTTCATACTTTCCCCCGCCGGACACGTAACCGGCCTCTGCCGGACGGGCTTCCACCGTCACCCGGTAGAGCGTGTTCGGTTCGGGAGGATTGGACGGATTGAACTCGTCCTGCCCACAGACGGGCAGGATGCCGGCCATGCAAAAGGCCGACACCGTGCACCACGTCCGTAAGAAAACTGCCACCGTCCTCATCGTACCACGACTTTACGGGCTTGTCCGCCCACATTGACCACATAGACTCCGGGACGCACGTCCAGACTGCCGTTGCCGTCGATGGTACCCATCAAAATTCCGGAAAGGGCGGTCACCGTCGTACGAAGCCCGGCGGCCCCGCTCACTGCAATCGTGCCGTTTTCCACATCTACCACAGCCTCGCCTGCGGCAAACACCCCGTTCACCCCGGTAGCCGAAGCAGACTTCACCAAAAGGAAGCGGTCGTGGAACGTGCCTGCCTCGGAAGAGAACACGTAATCCCCTTCGGAGAAGTCATGGCTTGCGCCCGTCAACTTGTCTTTCAGCATTACCCCCACGTCAGCACGGGTCAAGCCGATGGTATAATTCCCGGCGGCCTGCACCTCATAGCCCAAGGACACCACGCCGTTACCCTCCGGACGTTCGTTGATGGCATATTTCACGCCTTGGCCGTCCAACGAATACAGTTGCGGCACACCTTCCGCCATGAACTTGGCTGCGTCGCAACCCACCTCATACGTTTCGCGCTTCCGGGCATTGAACACCACACGCGTCTTGTCCGTCACCTTCCCGTCGGAAAGGGTAAGGTTCACCAACCGGCGTTCCACGCCTGCCGCACGGCGCATCCGTCGCGGTGCCACATTGGCCCGCCGGGCAGCCTCGGATTGCAACTTCGTCTTACGGTGTGCGGCATGGAACGTGATACCGTCCTCGGCATTGGGCTTCTGCACAAAGAAAGCCTGGTAAGGATAGAGCACGTAGTCGTCATCCTGAGGATTATAAGCCTCATACGACCACCCGTTCCATATCGTGACGGGATAGTCATACCCCAAATCCTGCAAGTCGAAATAAGAAGTATAGGGATTGCCCACGAAATTCCATCCGGCATCCTGTACCTCGTCTGCCCCATGGCTCTGCAAGAGAATGTCGCGGTTCTCGCCATCGAACTTCACATCCGGGACTTGGAAAGTCAACGTTCCGGATTGGCTACCTTGGAAAATATACCCCACACCGGCGGTCAGCTTGCCTGCCGCCCAGTCTTTCCAACCTCCCCGTCCATGTTGGGCACGTTCCGCCCCATCGTACCACCGCAGGACGTAACTTCCATCATACTTGATGTTCTTCTTGTCGATGGGGTATGGGAAGCAGAAGAAATACCAACGGTTGGCTTCCACCTGTATGTCGATATGCAGGTTCTTGGCATTGATGTTGCAATGCCCGTCCTTGTCGCCTTGTCCGATGACCGAAGCCCCGTTCCCATTTCCGTCGTCTTTAAGATGCACGTCACCCAAGTCCTGGCTCTCGCTCCCTTCGACCACCAGTCCCGAACCGGGATTGAGGTCGGCATCCGGGCCTTGCACTTCTCCGGTCCCGGAAATGGTGTCACCCTCCAAACGGGGTGTCTCCTCGTCAATCACCAAGTCTTTGTTCAGGTAGAAGTACTCGTAAGGTTCGTTGAACGTCACAAGTCTCCCTTGGAACTGCGACCATTGGGTGTTCCAATAATAATTGTCCTGAGCCGTTTCAGGCACATGAAGCGTGGCTTTCAGGAACACATCCGCTGTGAACGTATTTTGATCCAAATCAAAAGGGTCTATTATATAGGTATAGACATCCCTGATGTTGTTACAGTATAAAAAGGCATCACTCCCCACACTCAACACAGAAGCGGGGAATCGAACCTCTGACAACCCACTGCAATTATTAAAAGCACTACTTTCTATATATTCCAATCCAACCGGAAATTTAACGGCCTTCAAGCTACCATTCATCCCAAATGCATTATAAGATATATGCTTTAAAGTTTGCGGAAAAACAATGGTGTCTTGTAATGCACAGTTAGAAAAACCTTCATTACCTATCCTTTCAAGCCCTTCGTGAAACTCTACTTCTTTTAAGCAATTGCACCCTGTAAAAGCAGCATAACCTATCTCTTGAACTTTTTCAGGAATATCCATGCCCGTCAATTTACGGCATTCGCTAAAAGCACTCTGCCCAATATAGGTAATACTTTGGGGAAGCTTGCATACCCTCAAGTCTTTCCGATAAAAAGCATAATCAGGCAAGGAATCATTCCAACTGTGATAACCCTGATAATGTTCATACGGATTATACACGACATGCGCATCCGTCAAATCCAACTCGCGGAGAGAAGTCATCTTGTTCCTCATCACCATGAAATCGTAACTGTTAACCGTTCCGCTCACTTTCAAACGAACCACATTCCGGGCCGCCTCATTATCCGACACGCCCCCCACGGCTTGCAAAACCGCAGACGACTTTTCTTCCGCCTCTACCGTCACATCCCAATCATGTTGCCGTTCCAAACAAAGGATGTCATTCACCTTATCGCTCCAAGCCGTACGGTAAGCTTCAATGCAACTTTCGGGAACATACACCAAGTTCTCTCCCAAAGAATACATATCTACTCTTTGGGGTGGAACAAGTGCATATAATTCTAACTCTACTCCTTGATTGTTAAAGGCAGACACACCTATTTTTTTAATAGAAGTGGGCAACTTCACGGAATGCAAGCTATCACATCCAGTAAATGCACTCTCTCCTATTTCTTCAAAGCCTTCAGAAAAGGTAACGGATGACAAATTACGACAACTACTAAAAGCTGATTTCCCTACGTTTTCAACCCCCTTCTGCATAGAGACAGTTCTAATACTGTCCATTCCACTAAAGGTGTAAGGCTTTACCTCTGCAATTTCACCCGGTATCACCGCATGGGTCAACAACTTACCTCCCGTATAAAGATGGGCTTTGGGAAAATAGAGATGGAGATAACCATATCCACTATCTAAGCACCTTACACTATTTATCCATGTATGCAAATCCTTCACATCCACATAACGGATATGCTCACAACTGCAAGAATCACTATATCCTCCCCTATGTGTACAGAATGCTGTCCAATTTATCGCCTTCATCGAAGCTGGGAAAGATAATGAGTCCAATTTGTCGCAACCATAAAAAGCACCATCTCCTACTGCCGTCAAGCCCTCTAGAAAAGCAACGGAAGTCAAACTTGCACAATTTTCAAACGCATAGCTACTTATTTCCTTCAAACCCTCGGAAAGGGATACGGATGACAAATTACGACAATCACTAAAGGCCTGTTTCCCTACGTTTTCAACCCCTTTCTGCATAGAGACTGTTCTAATACTGTCCATTCCACTAAAGGTATAAGGCTTTACCTCTGTAACATCACCCGGTATCACCACATGGGTCAACAACTTACCTCCCATATAAAGATGGGCTTTGGGAAAATAGAGATGGAGATAACCATATCCACTATCTAAGCACCTTACACTATTTATCCATGTATGCAAATCTTTCACATCCACATAACGGAAATGCTCACAACTACAAGAATCATCATAACTCCCCTTATGTGTACAGAATGCCGCCCAATTTATCGTCTTCATCGAAGCAGGGAAAGACAGCGAATCCAATTTGTCGCAACCATAAAAAGCAGCATCTCCAATTTCCGTCAATCCCTCAGGAAAAGCAACGGAAGTCAAACTTACACAATTTTCAAATGCATAGCTATTAATTTCACTCAAGCCTTCGGGAAGAACCAATGAAGACATATTGGTACAATTGGAAAAAGCAGATTTCGCTATATTCTTCAGTGTTTTAGGTAAAGTCACAGAACGTATACTGTCCATTCCATAAAATGTATAAGGTTTTATTTCCTTCACACCCTCTGGCACTACCATATTTGTCAAAAGCTTACCATCCAAATACAACACTGCATCAGGAGCAGAAAGTGCTTCATCCCCCCATATTTTAATGTCGTACCTCTGACTATTCAACCATGTTGACAAATCATTTATGTACACACACTTGATATTTTGATTGGCACTATTTCCATCTGTAAAAGCATTCCAATTAATAGAATCCATCCGTCCCAAAAATGAAAGAGTATCCACATTACTACACCAATTAAACGCATTATCACTAATACTAGTTAAACTTGCAGGAAAAACCAAAGATGTCAAATTCTCACAACGATTAAATGACAAAAGCCTATACTTGTCAAACCTTCAGGAAAAGAAACAGACTTCAAATTAGTGCAACAATCGAATGAATGACTTTCAATACTCGTCAAACCTTCAGGTAAGGAAACGGAAACCAAACCGCTACATCCTGAAAATGCCGATTCTCCTATACTCGTCAAACCTTTAGGTAATACAATGGAAGATAAAGACTCATTTTCCCGAAACGCATATTCACTTATGCTATCCACTTCCAAATAAACACCATCATACTCCACTGAATCGGGAATCACCACATCACCCGAATAACCAACATCTCCAGTCACTACCACCGCCTTACCCTTGACGATGTCATAATAAATACCATTTTTCTCGAACTCATAGGCTTGCACCTCAGAAAGCCCGAGAAGAACGAACCATAAAAGTAAAAATATCTTTTTCATCTTGTTTTTGTTTTAAGTCCTACTTGGATTGTAAAAAAACACCACGACGGGCAGAAAGATATACACGTCCCGGAACCAGATGTTCCACGCGCCGCCCTAAAAGGTCATAACAGGTGTCGTCCGGCAAGGCCACGTCCGTCCGGCTGTCCGTAATGCCGGTGGCGTTACGCTCCATCCTGAGATTCACTCCAGCCGACACGGAAGCCGAAAGGTAGCACCGTCCAGCAGGCAAAGCAAAAGGCACGTCCCCACACGGTAGAACCGCACGCCATCCCCTTGGTTTTGCAGGATATACCCCTCAGTGACTTCCTGCGGCGTGACAATCCCCGTCAGCCCGTTCACCGTGACCGAGCGCGTGTCTTCGGGATAAAGCGAAGCGTCCACCGTACCCTCCAACACACCGCTGAAACCGTTCGCCGCATACAGCACATAGGGCGTATAGGCCTGTAAAGCCGTCACGGGGTCGAGATTCAAAACCCCGTCGCTGACGGATGCAACCGTATAAGCTTCCAAACCGGCAGGCAGTGCCTCCAAGCCAAAAGGCAGGATACAAGTACCGTAACGGTTGGCGGCAGAAATGGATACGGGAACAGACGCATGATTGCCCACCTCGATTTCTCCCGTGTTCAAATCTCCCTCGGGGATATACTTTTGGGCATTCTCGGCCACCGTAAGATTCAAACCGAACATCCGGATTTCCCCCATACCGGGCTTGGCGTACGGAGATGCCTTGACCGACACCCGGAACAACCGCCCGGAAAATGACGTGAAGTCCTCGTTCAGAGATGAGAAACAAGCCACACGCAGGTTGCCGTTCACCTGCAACCCACTGGCAAAAATATGCGTGAACTGCGGAAACCCCATACTGTCGTCATACGGATACATCCCGTCCAAGCCACACATCATGGCACAATTTCCCTTGTCGTTGGGAACGAAAACCAAATCCTCGGGCAAAGCGATTTCCATGTTGTAGGCCGTGTAAAAACGGGAACCTTCCACGCCCACAATGAAATCAACGGTTTCCCCTCCGGGTTGTACCACCGCCGGAGCCTCCACCACAAAATGGTCTGAAGTCGTAATAGGAAGTTTGGCCTGGCCAAACACCCGGGGCGGGAACAAACACAACACCCACACCCATCTGATAAAAGCTTTCATAACAGCTTCCTCCTTAAACCACCGGAGACTCCCGAAATCCGGCACTTTTAAACAAGACTTGCGTGGCATATACAAAAAAAGCGCGGGAATCTGTACCCGTTGCCCGTTCATTTTATCAAGGCCTTCGCATGCCCAATCACTCCAAACGAACAACTTCAGAAGCCCACGCCGATATGTATACCAATCCCCTAAGTCAGCACCCCGCGACAGGGTGCTGACAAGAAAGGGATGTATATAACACACCCACAGGACATCTACTGTTACCTTGCTCTTGGAGTAATTACCGAAGTTGCGAAGTTCAGATAAAATAAGAGCAGAGCGCCAAGTAAACGCCTTTTCCATATATGGTATTCCCCTCACCCGCCTTGCGAACAAGGCACCGGCGTGGAAACACATTGCAAATGTAACACTTTCTTTATAATAAAAGAAATAATAAAGGAGAAATCAACCTCCCTCACTTGTAAATCAAAAATATAGCCGGCACTTTGGACAAATCCGGAAGAGGATGCTTCTTCCATTCCTGCACCGTGCGAGTCTTGATATACTCTTCCTTGCAGGTTATGCCTGCCGCCACACAAAGGCGGGTCTGTGGACGGCATGCCCGAAGAACCTCCTCGAACATCTTGGCATTACGGTAAGGGGTTTCGATGAACAGTTGGGTCTGATGTTCCGAATATACCCGCTGTTCCAACATTTTAATGCGCTTGGCCCGTTCTGCCGGGTCTATCGGAAGATAACCGTTGAAAGCAAAACTCTGTCCGTTGAAGCCGGACGCCATCACGGCCAAAATCATGGAAGACGGACCCACTAAAGGTATGACCCGCAGTCCCTTACGTTGGGCTATGGCCACCACATCGGCTCCTGGGTCGGCCACTGCCGGACAACCGGCCTCGGAAATCACGCCGACCGGCATGCCTTGCTCCAATGGACGCAGATAGGACGCAAACGCCTCTGAAGAAGCATGCTTGCCCATGGCAAAAAAAGTCAACTCGTCTATATTGATGTCCCGGTCCACCTTTTTCAGAAAACGGCGGGCCGAACGCAAATCTTCCACGATGAAAAACTTGATGTTCCGGATAATCCCTGTATTATAATCCGGCAAGACCTGCGAATGGGGCGTATCCCCCAACGTGACAGGTATCAAATAAAGTGCTGGTTCCATTATTTTTTGTTTGCAGACGGATGATACCCCGACTCGCGGAGAATCTTTCCATAATCGTTCTCACGAAGCAATTCACCAATCGTTACCCGGGGATGTGATTTCATATAATGGTCTATGATTTGCAAGCCCAACCACAAACCTATCTGGTCCGGACTGTCCTTCCCGATATAAGGCGTGGTTCCACGAGGCTCCATAAAAAGCCTGATCATCGTCAAGTCGGCAGAAGTCAGGGCACCATGCCCCATCAACCAATTCCACACATTGGTTTCGTTATCCTTGTACCAAAGCACGCGTTCTTCTTCAAAACCGGCCTCTTGCTCCAAAGAAATATTCCGGCAATGCGCAATCACCCAATGTATCTTCCCGTAATCTGAGATGTAATCCAACAACGTATGCACCTTACCGTCCGGCAAAGGATATTCATGGGACAGATAATAGAACAAAGCATCCGACACCAACCAACTCCGGTCCATTACCCGACGCTGATAATCATGATAATATTTGCGGTACAAAGGATAGTCACGCCCCAAATACTTGTCCAAGCTAATGCCCAACAAGCTATCGCCCACCACTATGCTTTGGTTCAAACCGGATATCTGAGTATACATGAACGGTATACGGAAACTGGGATCAGCATCCTTGACCTGTTCGAATACCGAAGAGATTTCAGCTTCCTCCGCATTCAAATCCGCATACTCATCATGCACGTCTTCCAACAACACCTGCATGGTAGAGTCGAGATAATACTCCCGCAAACGTTGTTCGATGCGTGGATCCTCTACGGAGCCGATTGTCAACACCTCTTCTATAAGCAACCGTGTCGCAGCCGGATATTCCGTATTCATACGTTGGAGCGAAGTGAAACTATTCAAGGAAACGAACTCATCAACCAAACGGTCATAACGGAATATCTTTTCTCCTTTATCCGATTGGCTATCCGTCCACCAGGGAACGGAACTCCACCGACAAGAAGAAAAAAACATAGTCAGGCCTACCAATATCAATAAAGCTCGTTTCAAAACTTATTATTCGTTAAATACGCATACAAATATACAAACAAATACATTAACCACAAACTATTTTACTAAAAAAAGCAAAAACAAAACTATATATGGGGCAAATCGGAGTATTTATGACGATTTTGGAAATAGTAAGCCCACAAAATACTGAACCGAGCTTGTTCCGGAACCGGGTTCACGACCATACGGGACAGGTTTTCTTTCCGGGCAGCCCGAAAATCTTCCTTTTGCTTTCTGAAATCGGCCCTCGCCTGAAACACAGCCAGAAAAGACCGCCGCTCCCCTTTCAGCAAAAATTGGAGGGCAGCCAACCTGTCCAACCAAAAACGACAACGCATGACCGTACTCAGACGTTCATCCGGCAGATTCTTATAAAGCATATAAAGGTTATTCCGGAAATTCAAATAGGTCTTATGCGGGTTTTCCTTGGACAACGTGCCTCCCCCTACATGATAAACCACAGCCGACGGCACACAGACAATGCCGTATCCGCGACTGCGTAACCGCCAACAAAAGTCAATTTCCTCCATGTGGGCAAAAAAGCGGGCATCCAAACCTCCGGCTTCTCGATAAACGGCACTACGTACCATCAAAGCGGCTCCGGTGGCCCAAAAAACAGGGGCCACTGTATCATATTGCCCCTCATCGGTTTCCACCGTATTCATGACACGCCCCCTGCAATACGGATAACCCCAAGCATCCATATACCCTCCTGCCGCTCCCGCATACTCGAACTTATCCGGTGCATGCCAACTTAGGATTTTAGGTTGGCAGGCTGCTACCTCCGGATGGGTATCCAAATACTGCGACATGGGAGAAATCCAATCGTCTTTCACCTCCACGTCCGAATTCAGCAAAACAAAATATTCGGCCTCAATCTGTGCCAAAGCCCGGTTATACCCTTCGGCAAAGCCGTAATTCCGTTCCAATAAGATTGTTTTCACAGCAGGAAAATCTACCGAAAGAAGCTCCAACGACTTATCCGTAGAAGCATTGTCGGCCACATATACCTCTGCCGATGTATGAGCCAACACACCAGGCAAAAAGCGACGAAGCATTTCTTCTCCGTTCCAATTCAAAATGACTACGGCCACCTTGTCCATATCCGTCCTCTCCTATATTATAATAAGGTGGCACGTAAAGCCGACCTGCCTGCATTAAAATCTCCCAAACGTACACGGACAATCTGATTGTCCAGATTCCCTTCGACAGGCAATTCCACCCGGATATAGTTGGCTGTAAAGCCATGCATCACTCCTTCCGTCCGGGACTTTTCCAACAGAACCTCGGCCTCGGTTCCGATGTAACGCCGATAAAATGCCTCCCATTTTACATCGGACAACTCCAATAGCCGTTGGCTGCGCCGATGTTTCTCCTCTGGCGAAACGGAATGTTCTATTTTCAGAGCCATCGTTCCGGGGCGCTCCGAATAACTGAACACATGCAACTGGCTCACATCCAACAAACGAATGAAACCGAATGCTTCTTCAAAACATCCATCCGTCTCGCCCCGCGTACCTACAATCACATCCACACCGATAAAGGCATCAGGCATCAGCTCTTTCACACGTGATATCTTCTCGGCAAAAAAATTTGTAGTATAACGGCGACGCATAAGTTTCAGCACTTCATCGCTACCGCTTTGTAACGGTATATGAAAATGGGGCATAAACGCACGCGACTCCGCACAAAAAGCCAACACGTCCTCTGTCAGCAAATTAGGTTCGATGGAAGATATACGGTAACGGGCTATACCTTCCACCCGGTCAAGCGCTTTCACCAAATCCAAAAAGCTTTCACCGGTAGTCTTACCGAAATCTCCGATATTCACTCCAGTCAACACTATTTCACGCCCCCCCTCCGATGCTGCTTGTTCTGCTTGACGAACCAATGAGGCTATGCTACCGTTACGGCTACGCCCACGAGCATACGGAATCGTACAATACGTACAATAATAATCGCACCCGTCTTGCACTTTCAAGAAATAACGTGTCCGGTCGCCACATGAACAGGAAGGGACAAATGTATGTATATCTTTCGTAGGCACAGTATAAGCGGCGTGCTCCGCATCAGCTGATTTACGCTCTGCCGGCAACAAAGGCAAACGTTCCTCTAAATAACGCAATATATCCCCTTTCTGCTCTGCCCCCAAAACTAAATCCACTCCGTCAATAGCAGAAACTTGCTCCGGTTTAAGTTGGGCATAACAGCCCGTTACCACCACAAAAGCTCCGGGATGCTGTTTCACCAACTTATGAATAGCTTGCCGGCATTTATGATCGGCAACCTCCGTTACCGAACAAGTATTCACCACACAAATATCGGCACGTTCTCCGGCTCGCACCGTCCTCACTCCCATCTCCTTCAACAAACGCCCTATTGTAGAAGTCTCTGCAAAATTCAACTTACAGCCTAACGTAAAATATACGGCTTTCTTCCCCTCAAAAACGGATGCTTCTGTCATATCATCTATAGTATAATCCAATCTTAATCACTGTTCCAACCGCAAAGTTACATAATTCTATGGAATAGCACATAGAGAACCTCGAAAAATTAACAGTACATAAAATATTGATTCATTGCAACTTATATATATCCTTAAAAATATGTATCAAAAAAAAGAGGGCAAAGTGTACAACATATCAAAAAAGTATATACCTTTGCAATGTTTTAATAAGCAATTGATTGTTTTACAGATTTAAAAAAGCAAAAAAATGAAAAAGTTAGCATTTTTGTTCGTAGCTTTCGCAGCTATTTCTTTCGCATCTTGCGGTAACAAAACTTCTCAGGCTGAAACTGCAGCTGATACTGACACTGTAGCTGTAGAAGAAGAAATCGTAGAAGTTGATTCTGTAGTTGCCGATAGCGCTGCCGCTGATGCTGCTGTAGTTGCTGATAGCGCTGCTGCCGAAGCTCCTGCTGCTGAATAATTCAGTACAGATACGAACTAAAAGGAACAAGAGATCATACGCGAGTATGGTCTCTATTTTTTTTATACCAATCCCTTCTTTTCGGAATCCATCTCTTTTGGCACGATAAATCTGATTAATAAAAAAGGGGAACACCCTTCATTGGATATTCCCCCTATAAATAACACACAATATAAATAGCCCTTATAATTAAGCTTCTTCCGCTACAACCTCAAAAGGTATCTCAACAGAAACTTCCTTATGCAATTTTACAGTAGCATGATATGAACCCACTGCTTTCACATCTTTCACTACAATAATCTTACGGTCAATATCAAAACCAAGCTTCTTCAACTCGTCTGCAATCTGCAAACTGTTTACCGAGCCATAGATGACACCCGTAGCACTCACCTTAGTAGGAATAGTCAGAGCAACCTCAGCCAACTTATCAGCCAATGCCTGAGCTTCATTCTTGATTTTCTCCAACTTATGAGCACGCTGCTTCAAATCCTCAGCCAACATTTTCTTGGCAGAATCTGAAGCAATCACAGCCTTACCGGTAGGAATAAGGTAGTTACGACCGTAACCTGACTTTACGTCTACAATATCATTCTTGTAGCCCAAGCCTATAATATCTTCTTTCAATATAATTTCCATGCTTACTCCTCCTTATTATTATTTCATCATATCTGTTACAAATGGAAGAAGTGCCAAATGACGGGCTCTCTTGACAGCCTGTGCTACACGACGCTGATACTTCAAAGAAGTACCTGTAATGCGACGGGGCAAAATCTTACCCTGCTCATTCAAGAATTTCTTCAAGAATTCGGGATCCTTATAATCAATGTACTTAATACCGCTTTTCTTGAAACGGCAGTACTTTTTCTTCTTCACGTCTACGGTCGGCGGAGTCAAATATCTGATTTCTGATTGCTGTGCCATGATTTAATCCTCCTTTTTTGATTTGTTATTTCTTCTCTTCTCAGCGTATTCTGCTGCATACTTCTCCATTTTGATAGTCAAAAAGCGAAGTACTTTCTCATCACGACGGAAATTGACTTCCAAAGTTTTAATCACTTCAGGCTGCGCCTTGAACTCCATAAGGATATAAAATCCCGTGGACTTCTTTTCAATGGCGTAAGCCAATTTCTTCAGGCCCCAGTTCTCTTCATTGATAATCTCTGCACCGTTGTCAGTGAGGATACCCCTGAACTTGTTGACCGCTTCCTTCATCTGGTCGTCAGATAAAACGGGAGTTAAAATGAAAACGGTTTCGTATTGATTCATAATCCGTTAAATAAATAATTAATAATGTTTTTGCAAAAATGCGGTGCAAAATTACGTGTTTTTCCGCTATTATGCAAATTTTCTAAGCTTTAAATCCAATCAAAGCTTCAGAAAAAGAGAGGTTGGAAAAGTAGCTGCCTAAAGCTTTAAAGAAATTTAAGAAGCTCACACGGCCACAATCTGTAATAAATATCATACCTTTGTATGGTCGAACAATCTGAAGGACATGAGCGAACAATTCAATTTCGATATAAAATTAATCTTTGCCATCCTGAACGGGAAGGTGTCGGCAGCAATCAACCGCAAGCTCTACCGTAACTTCCGGCTATACAATGTGGACATTACTCCGGAACAATGGACGGTGTTGTTATATCTATGGGAAAAAGACGGTGTCACGCAACAAGAATTGTGTAACGCGACTTTCAAGGACAAACCGAGTATGACACGGCTGATCGACAATATGGAGCGCCTGAACCTCGTTGTCAGAATATCCGGGAAAACAGACCGGAGAATCAACCTGATTCATCTGACCAAGACTGGACGGGATTTGGAAGAGAAATCGAGATTTATCGCCAACAAGACCCTGAAAGAGGCCCTGCGTGGCCTTAGTGTGGAAGAATTAAGCATAAGCCAGGAAGTTTTAAGAAAAGTGTTTTTAAACACAAAGGATTAAAATGCTCCTTTTCCGTCTTTTTTTCTATGAAAAGTTTCGGAGTTTAAATAATTATGCTTTAATTTGTAGGCTGAATGGAGAAAAACATAAAAAGAAACATACAATGAATAATTTTTTAAAGAATTTGGGTATTCTCTTAATCGTTCTGGGAACTGCGGTATTGGTTCTGAGTTATGTATGCAACTGGCTTGATTATAACTGGCCTAACGGTATAGCCTTATTGGCTATTGTGGTCGGTATTATCGTCCACATTGTCATGAACAAGAAAATACAAGATTAAGAGGTAAAAGAATGGCCCCGGATGTTCCTCAAGGAAATCCGGGGCCATTCTTACGTTATCTGTTCTTATTCCTCTTCTGTTGTGGGGATAATCAAACGATAACCTTTTCCATGGACGTTGTTAATCTCAATGGAAGGGTCGTCTTTCAGATGCTTGCGCAATTTTGTGATATACACATCCATGCTCCGTGCATTGAAGTAATTGTCATCAATCCAAATCGTCTTCAATGCCAGTTCACGTTGTAATACATCATTGGCATGCGCACAAAGCAATGAAAGCAACTCACTTTCCTTGGTTGTCAACTTGGTTTGCTTGTCACCGATAGCCAAAATCTGCCGTTGCGTATCGAAAGTAAAACGACCCAGTTTATACATGTTCGTCTCCTTTACTTTCTTACCCCTCACACGGCGCAAGATGGCCTCCATACGGAATACCAGTTCTTCCATCGAGAAAGGTTTAGTGATATAGTCATCAGCCCCTATTTTAAATCCGTCGAAAATATCCTCCTTCAGGTTTTTGGCCGTCAGGAATATGATAGGTATTTCAGCATTGACCTGTCGGATTTCCTGTGCCAACTGGAATCCATCCTTCTTTGGCATCATAACGTCCAACACACACATTTCGTAACGGTTCTTCAAAAATGCCTTGTAACCGGCATCTCCGTCCGGAAACAGTTCCGCCTCATAACCCTTGGCCTGTAAATACTCTCTCAGCAACATGCCCAGGCTCTCATCGTCCTCGCATAATAATATTCGCAATTTTTCTTCCATAATTCTTATTTTTTTATTGTTGGTAATGTGATTATAAATTTCGTTCCATGACCGTATTCGCTTTCTGCATGTATCACGCCATTCTGTAACCCCACGATTTTCTTGACGTAGGCCAGTCCTAAGCCGAAACCTTTGACATCATGTTTATTGCCAGTATGCACACGATAAAACTTATCGAAAATCCTCTTCAAGTCATCTTTCTGTATGCCTATGCCGTTATCTTCTATTGAAATATTGATCTTGTCCCCCGTATTCCATGTCCGAAGAGTCAAATGCAGTTCCACATCATCACGCTTGTATTTGACCGCATTATCCATCAAATTGAATATCACATTCGTAAAGTGCATCTCATCCACATAAATCTCCGCCTGTTCGGCTTTGAAATCAGACGATATACTTCCTCCATTCTGCGACACTTTCAAAGTAAACGTCTTAATGACTCCCGCCAACAACTGATGTGCATCCAACTCTTTCTGCTTGAACGCAATGTTATCTCTGTCGTACAAAGACATTTGCAGTACTTTTTCCACCTGAAAACGTAAACGCTTGGTCTCGTCGTTAATGACCCGCGAAAGATTCTCGTACATCGCCTCGCTCTTCTTTATCGACTGGTCGCTCAGCATTTGGGCGGCCAATGAAATAGACGAAATCGGAGTCTTGAATTCATGCGTCATATTGTTGATGAAGTCATTTTTCATCTCCGTCACCTTTTTCTGACGGAATATCACATATATCGTAAAGACAAAAGTGACAAACAGAATGATGGTAAAGGCCAATGCCGGAATCATCATCCGTGCCGTTTCCAACAAATAGGAATTCATATCCGGAAAATGAATCCTCACAATGCCGATTTTACCCGCAGGGTCATTACGGAACAACACCTGGGAGTATGAATAGTCTTTTCCTTTCTCCTCGTAATCCGGGCATCGGTATACCTCCCGTCCGTCATTGGTAGCCACCGTGAAATGATAAGGAATACTGATTCCGTTATTTTCAAGCGCATTACGGATGTCCTGATCCAACAATTTGAAATTAATCCGCTCTTCCAGGGGTTTCTCACTCGCTTTATACAAGATAGTGTATATTACTTCGTCAAGCAAACCCTTATGATATACATACGCATTCTTCACATACTCCTGAAACGACCTGGTGGCCTCGTCAATCGAATTATTACGCTCGATACGCAACACTTTCGGCATAGTGGAAGGATGCTTCACTATCGTATGCAATTCGAAATCGGAATATATCTTTTCTCCCCCGTGTGCAACTCCTACACCGTTGCTCGCATCTACAGTACCGACTATCCCGCCCATATAAAGTTTAGGCAAAGAATCCGAACTCGGGCTTAAATTGTCCCGCGTAAAGTTCTCCAGATAACGAAACGTCTCGTTCTGCTCCAAATTGCGGGATGCCTGATTCAGACTACGAACTACGGATTCGTCAAATTGTTCCTTCCGCATCTTCACCATCTGCTCGATGTAGCGCATCTGCAACAAAAGAAGTCCCAAAAACGAAACTCCGATAATTACACTTACTATCCAGATTGTAGACCTTTTCATATCAGCAAATATACATATCGAAAACGGGCATTAAGCTCATAAAAACTTATTCCTTCATTGAGTTTAACGTTATTAACAACAAAGTAATACAAAATGATTTATACAAGCAAACAAGGATTGCTTTATCTTAAAAATAAGTATTCAGTCGCCGAGAAAAAATATCTGCATGTATCCCTCAAGCAGTGCCTCCCACCTGTTCCTAAGATACGTTTTATTGTGCAGCAAACGAAAAAATCCCGCCCTTCAACTTACTTGCATACTCAAGCAAAAAGTCGAAAAGCGGGATACCTCCAGTAGCTTAGTTTATTATTCTTCTTTATCTTGTTTAGCCTCAAAATCCTTAACCAGTTTCTCTTGCACGTCTGCCGGTACCAGTTCGTAGCTGGCAAACGACATGATGAAAGAAGCACGACCACCGGTAATGGAACTTAAAGAGGTACAATAATTGGACATCTCCTTCAACGGCACTTTGGCCACAAGTTTCTCATAACCGTTCTCGCTAGTCATCCCCATAATCATGCCTCGGCGTCCTTGCAAGTCGCTCATCACATCACCCATCTTGTCACTGGGAACAAAGACCTCCACGTCGTAAATAGGCTCCAGAATCTTCGGCCCGGCCTCTTTAAACGCCATACTGAAAGCATTACGCCCGGCCAACATGAAAGAAATTTCATTGGAATCTACGGGATGCATCTTTCCGTCGTACACGATGACACGGACATCGCGGGCGTAACTACCCGTCAACGGGCCTTGTTCCATACGCTGCATCACACCTTTCAGAATAGCCGGCATGAAACGGGCATCAATGGCACCACCCACCACAGAGTTGATAAAGACGAGCTTGCCGCCCCACTCTAAGGGTACTTCTTCCTTGCTGCGCGCATTAATCCGGAACTCTTGTCCGTTGAAACGATATACTTCCGGATCGGGCATACCTTCATAATAGGGTTCCACAATCAAATGTACTTCGCCGAACTGCCCCGCTCCTCCCGACTGTTTCTTATGACGGTAGTCGGCACGCGCAGCCTTCGTAATGGTCTCACGATAAGGAATGCGAGGTTCTTCGAACTTAATGGCAATCTTTTCATTATTTTCCATACGCCACTTCAACGTACGCAAATGGAATTCCCCTTGTCCGTGTACCAGTATCTGACGCAATTCTTTGCTCTGCTCCACTACCCACGTGGGATCTTCCTCACGCATACGGTTCAAGGCATTCATCATCTTCTCGGTCTCTGCCTCGTTCACCGCCTTTACCGCACGGGTATACTTCGGATTGGGATATTTGATGAAATTGAAACGGTTCTCGCTATTTTTATCATTCAACGTATTCCCCGTCTTCACATCCTTCAGCTTCACCGTGCAACCGATATCTCCGGCCACCAATTCTTCCACCTTAATACGGTTGGCACCCGCACAAACGAACAACTGCGACATGCGTTCTTTCGACCCACGGTCGGCATTGTTCAAATCATCACCTTCATGTACCTTGCCACTCATCACCTTGAAGTACTGCACCTCGCCGATATGAGGTTCTACGCCGGTCTTGAAGAAATAAAGCGAAGTCGGGCCGTCTACATCGGGAGTCACCTCCATACCTCTGGTATTATGCACTTTGGGCATCTCGCTGACGAAAGGCACGACATTGCCCAAAAATTCCATCAAGCGCCGTACACCCATATCCTTTCCCGCACAAACACAGAACACCGGGAACATCCCCCGTGCTGCCAATCCCTTGCGGATACCCTCACGCATCTCGTCTTCGGTCAGCGTTTCGCTCTCAAAGAATTTCTCCATCAATGTTTCGTCGTTCTCGGCAGCGGCCTCAACCAATACCTTGTGCATCTCCATGGCCTTCTCTTTCTGGTCTTCCGGGATTTCTTCTATCGTCGGTTCTCCACCTTCAGGCCCCCAGGAGTATTTCTTCATCAGCAACACGTCAATCAAGGCATTGAAGTCCGGCCCTGTTTTTATCGGATACTGCACCGGAACGACCTTGTTGCCGTAAATGGAAGTCAACTGCTCCAATATGGCATCGTAATCGCACTTTTCATCATCCAACTGGTTTACCAGAAAAATCACGGGCTTCCCTAACTTTTCCGTATATCTGAAATGATTCTGCGTTCCGACTTCCGCACCGTATTGCCCGTTCAACAGCAACACGGCCGTATCCGTCACATTCAGTGCCGTCAACGCCGCACCCACAAAATCATCCGAACCCGGACAGTCTATGATATTCAGTTTCTTATTGTTCCATTCCACATGATACACTGTGGAAAAAACCGAATAACCGTATTCCTGTTCCACCGGAAAATAGTCACTCACCGTGTTCTTGGCCGTAATTCTTCCGCGGCGCTTAATCAATCCGGCCTCATAAAGCAAGGCTTCCGTGAGTGTTGTTTTACCGGAACCATCATTTCCCAACAGGGCTATGTTTTTAATCTCGTTTGTTTGATATACTTTCATCGTGTAACATTTAATTTAAAGGTAACAACTAAACGGCACGAAATTTAGCAATAAAATCCCATACAGCCAACGATTCCGTGATTTTGTTCATTATGTTTTTAAACATAGTCTGCCTTTTCGGGTTCTTTTTCCTTCTTTCACTACCTTTGCACCACAGTTTTACACCTTATTATATATGGCCGGAATTTACATCCATATTCCTTTTTGCACAAGCCGTTGTGTATATTGCGACTTTTATTCCACAACATGTGGGGAAAAAGACAAGGCTTACATAAGTGCCCTGACGAACGAATTGCGTTTAAGGGCGAATTACTTGCAACAAGACGGACAAATGCCCGTAATTGAAACGATATATATAGGAGGCGGGACCCCTTCCACGCTCGACACGTCTTTACTCGAACCAATCTTCGAAGCATTATTCCAAACCTACAACGTGTCCGACCGGGCAGAAGTTACCATCGAGGCCAATCCGGACGACCTCACTCCACGAAAAATCAAATCACTCCATACTCTGCCCGTCAATAGGCTAAGCATGGGGGTACAGACATTCGACGATGGTAAACTACGTCTGCTCCACCGCCGACATAGTGGAGAGCAAGCCATCCGCGCAGTACATGACTGTCAGGACACCGGATTCGACAACATCAGCATCGACTTGATTTACGGCCTACCGGCACAATCCCTTCGCGAATGGGAAACGGACGTGGACACAGCACTTTCCTTGAACGTACAACATATTTCGGCATACGCGCTCATCTACGAAGAAGGCACTCCACTTTGGAAAATGCGCAAACGGCATGTAGTGGAAGAAGCTGACGAAGAACTAAGTCTGGAAATGTTCAGTCTTTTAATGTGCCGACTCGAAAATGCCGGTTTCGAGCATTATGAAATTTCCAACTTTGCCCGCCCGGGCTTCCGTTCCCGACATAATTCCAGTTACTGGAAAGGCATTCCTTATTTAGGATGCGGCCCTTCGGCCCATTCTTTCGACGGACGTAACCGACAATGGAACCATCCGGATCTGAACGTCTATATAGACAAAGTGGGGAAATGCTTCTCCTCTGAAGACTTCAACCGCGCACCATGGATAGAGCAGGAAGAGCTGAACCTATACGAAAGATACAATGATTGCATCATTACTTCCTTACGCACGTCCGACGGACTAAACCTGAGCGAATTGAAACGAAAATTCGGCCAACCATTAACGGATTACTGCCTGCAAGCTGCCGCCGTCCACCTGAGAAACGGACAGCTCGAAATTATGGAAAAAAAAGAGCAAGCCCCCGAAGGCTTGCTCAAACTGACACGCCGGGGAATCTTTCTTTCCGACGGCATTATGAGTGATTTGCTTTACGTTCCAGACTGACTAATTCCTCATCTCCTGATAAGTGATTTCATAAAAACAAGGGTACACATTAGAAGAAGCATCACTATGCCCCTGTGAATGCGGTACAATGAGACGAACTTTGGCTATCTCTTCATCTGCATTGATTTGACGACCGATATTGATATAGGTTAAAGGAACCAACCACCCGGCAGGCACTGCTTTCGAACCGTAATACTGATACATCGCCCCACCCCCATTCACTGATGTATTGAATGAAGCGGTAAAGGTTCCGTAAGTATCCGTCACGTCCATGATGTCAGGGTTCGTCTGCCAGTAAGCCGAATTGTTCGTAGTCTGCACGGAATCCCTTAAAATATTGAACTCCGTATAACGGCAAATGATGCGCTTCTGTTGGCCGTTCTTCATCTTTTCACCTGCCCCTTTACGTACAATCTGCATATACACACCGGTATTCTCAAAGACAACGTATTCGTTTCTTTCGAGATTGGTCGTACTGTCCTGGGCATAAAACTCCCCTTCGGAAATCGTATTGATTTTACCGACATGAATCAATTCTTCCCCGTCACTCAAACGGATTACAACATCACGGTTCAGAAAAGCCGAAATGGCATCACGCTCTTTCTCCCGTTGCTCGGCGTATGTTTCCCCGTCGTCACAACTCTGCAATCCCCCTCCAACACCTAACACGGCAAACAAAATATAAATAATCTTTCTCATATTTAGTTTTTTATAAATCACATTTCATCTATCTGTCAATAGAGAAGTATATTTCTTCAAAGCCTTGCGGACAATCTGTACGGCCTCATCCATCGTACAAGGAAGTTCCCCGCCCGAAGCATTCAAATGGCCCCCGCCATTGAAGAACTCTGCCGCCATCCGGTTACAGGGAAAATCATCCACAGAACGCAAGGACACGCGAATTGCATGGCGTTCGGTATCTTCACGCAGAAATACCGAAAGACGGGATTTCCCGATTTGGAGCGGTATATTCACGAACCCCTCCGTATCGCCTTTCCTATGCGAAAACCGCTTCTGTTCTTCTCTTGTTAAAGTCATCAATGAAGCATGATATTCCGGAAAATACTCCAGTTTGACATATAGCATATACCCCATCAACCGAAAACGCTCAGCTGAGTAATTGAAAAATACATTGCGGTATATCTTGTCTTTGTCGATGCCTTTTGTCAGCAGGCGGCCTATAATATAATAAATATCGCTGCGATTGGAATTATAGGAAAAACAACCAGTATCCGTCATCATCCCAGTGTAAAGACATACCGCTTCCTCATACGTCATCGGCTCCACGCCTTCCAACTGCACCAATATACGATAAAGTAATTCACACGTCGAACTCATCTCTTGCCGAGAAACAGCCCAATCACAAAAATCTACAGGATCAAGATGATGGTCTATCATAATCTTAGGAGTTCGGGAATCCATCACGGGTTTCTGTAATCCCTGCAAACGATCGGGGGCGTTGAAATCCAAACAAATAATCAAGTCAGCCGCCGCCACCAAAGGAGCTACTTCGTTTTCATGTTTCTCATGAATGCGGACACGTTCCACTCCGGGCATCCATTTCAAGAAATCAGGAAAGATATTCGGAACCACGGGTTGGGCATTTTTGCCTTTTCGCCATAGGAAATGGGAAAAGGCCAAAACAGCACCCATGGCATCTCCATCGGGAGACACATGACATGTAATGATGATATTGTGCGCCTTATCCAGTAACGTACGCAAACGCTGCACGTCTACTTCGGACAAGAGATTATCCAACATATAAAAATTGTATTACGGTTTATAATTTACAAATATACTATAAAAAGTCTGCTGTTCCTCAATTTAAAGCAACTTTTAACGCTCCTTTGGCTTCCATATCATGGAAACTCCAACCTAATCTGTCACATTCTTGAATATAACGCCTCCTTTCATTTCGCCACAAAGAAGCATCCAACACCACACAACGGGGATTGAACAAACGAGACAGTTCATGCATACTGCCATGATAGCCGCGACAAACATAAAGATAATCGACCTCAGCCTGACACATTCCTTTTATCCCATCCCAACGGTCATCCGTAAGCATCAAAAAGGAGATGCCGTTCCTACCCGCCACCAAACCATGTACGGAAGAAATATAGTTATCCCTGAAATCAGCGGTCACGACCACAGGTACGTCCGAAAGCTTCTTTGCCCAAAAGGATTCTGCAATATAAGACATACGCTCCCTCACACTATCCTCTTCAGTCGAGAACAAATAAGAGCGTTCCGGTGAATAAATCACGTGGACAGACGGACATGAAGAGTGATTATAAAACACGATTTCCGGTCGGATCCTGCAAAACTGCCTGTTTACAGCAAAGGCACACAAAGTCAATATCACACTCATAAGTCCGAACTGTGCCCGTCGGGCATAAGACCGGCAGAAAGGCATCAGCCAAGCACACAATACTACATAGCACCACAGCGTAAACCATAGTGACCAATCCGTATGGACCACAGCATACGGCCACTCCATCATCGCACGCAGACTGTCATTTTGCCACGTGCCCACCCGGGCAATCCACCACGCACAAACTGTTGTACCGATACCAGTAATCCCAGATAATAATATCAGAGGCATCCCATAAATCAATAGTGCCGTTAAAGGAGATACTACCAAAGTCGCCCATGCCGAATAAAACGAAAATGTACCGAAACGATAAGCCACCAAAGGAACGGTGAATAACTGCGCTGCGAATGACACCAACAAACTTTGAAAAATCCACCTCACATAACGCCATTGCATCAACGGCAACTCCTGAAACCGGGGACATATCGCCAGAATACCGAACATGGCTAAAAAAGATAGTTGAAAGCCCACATCATAGAACCATAAAGGATTGATGCACAACATCAACACCGCACTCATGGCTAAAGAATTAACTGAAAACCCCGAACGACCGACCAAAGAACCGGACAACATCAAGGAATACATCAGTGCCGCCCTCACAAGAGAAGGAGGCAAACCGGCCAAAAAGGTATACCCCCAAACCAGTACCGTAGCAAGCATCGCCCCCAGTAGCCGCAAATAGTGCCTCCTACAATAGCTCAGTATAAATAAATTCAACATCGCTACCAAAAAGCCAAGATGCATGCCAGACAAAGCCAACACATGACTGACACCGACTCCCGCATAAATATCCTTCAACTCATCCGACAGTCCCGACTTTTCCCCTAAAGTCAAAGCTGCAAACAAGTCCAAAGCCTCACCCTGCAAACCGGTATTTCGATATACCTCCAATATTCTATCTCGCCATAACAGAGCTTTGATGCGCAAATCTATCCCCAAAGAAAGATGCCGCTCCTTATCCTCATATCCATGGATTCGTTTCCAACGCTCCTTTCCGATGAATACACGGCCCGATATGCCTTTCACGGCCAAATATTCCGCATAATCGAACTCTTCCGGATTACCTTTGTTTTTCGGTCTCCGGATACGCCCCTTAAAAAACAACTCATCTCCCGTCCGCAAAGTTTCCGCCAAAGAATCCCTCGAAAAGGTCAACCATAATTTGCTGGTTTGCCTCATAGCGAGACCGTTTCCGGACATCAACATAGCCTCTGCCCCTACCGTACGGGGCGAAATTTGAGGAGTATTCAACAATATGGCATGATACTCACGTTCCTCGTCCGTCCAAACCCGACGTAAGTTCTCCCACACATAAAAGGAACGCCACAATCCGAAGAAAAAAAACAGGAAACAAACAGAAATACCGAAAGACACGTAGCTTCTCAACTCACCATGACAAGCACGCCGATGCAATGAATATATACCAACACACAAGCACCACCCTCCAATTAGCAGCACTCCTATGGACAGAAAAATACCCGCCTGGCTACCGCCTCCCGCATATTGCCACAACAACCGTCCCAGCCACAAACCGGGAAGAAGCGGAACAGCCAACCTCACAAAAGGGTATTTCCGCCAAGATTCCGAACATATTCCAACCAGCGTCTACAAATTTTTCAGAACACGAATCTCTTCTATGGCATCTGCCGCATGAAAAACAGCACTCCCGGCTACCAACACATCCGCACCGGCCTCGACCAACAACCGTCCCGTATCACGGTTCACCCCACCATCAACCTCTATTAAGGCTTTCGACCGGCTTCCGTCTATCATACGGCGCAATTCCCGCACTTTATCTAATGTATGGGGAATAAAGGCCTGGCCTCCGAAGCCCGGATTGACGGCCATCAACATGACGATGTCCACATCCTCGATGATATCCGTCAAAGACGAAACGGGCGTGGCCGGATTCAATGTCACTCCGGCTTTCATACCGGCTTCCTTGATCTGCTGTACTACACGATGCAAATGCGGACAAGCCTCTACATGCACATTCATGGAATAAGCTCCCAAAGCTCTCACCTCATTCAGAAACTTTTCCGGTTGCACAATCATCAGATGCACATCCAACGGCTTCTCACACAAACGAGCCACATACTTCAAAACAGGAAAACCGAAAGATATATTGGGGACAAACACACCATCCATGATGTCGATATGCAACCAATCGCATTCACTACGATTAATCATGTCCATTTCCGGTTTCAGGTTTCCGAAATCGGCGGACAACAGGGAAGGAGCCACAAAATGCTTCATAGTACATATATTTTTAAATACGTATATATGTACAAAGTTATATTAAATATCCTATATGCGCAAGCAAGCACACTGTAAAATATGCCACCTTACTTCAAAATCATTCTGGCAAACTCACCGTCTGCAAATTCAAGTTCTTTATAACTGCGTGCGAATAGCTTCAGAAAAGCAATAGTCCGCCGCGACGGTCGCTGCATTCCATTAGGTATAGTTATATCCATAAGCTGTCAGGTTACTTAAATCTGCTATTATAACGCTCTGACCGCTTATTTAGTATATCGCAGGATAGTTATTTTTAAGAAATAGCCAAATGAAGTTCCTTTTTCACCGCCATCTTACGTAAGTTCAACAAAGCATAACGCATACGCCCTAAAGCCGTATTGATACTTACCCCTGTTATATCTGCAATTTCCTTAAAAGACAATTCTTGGTAATACCTCATGAAAACCACTTCTTTCTGGTTTTGGGGCAAGTGTTCTACCAACAGTTTCACATCGTCAAGCACCTGTTCCCGCACCATTTTAGATTCCACAGTCGTTTCAGCCAATTTGATGTCATTGAACAAATCATACTCCACTTCATCGTTAGACACACAATTCTCATTGCGGGTCTGCCTGAAATAATCAATAATCAAATTATGGGCAATGCGGGTAATCCATGCCTGAAACTTGCCATTTTCCACATAACGTCCCTGCTGAATGGTCACCACAGCTTTCATAAACGTTTCCTGGAATATATCATCAGCCACATCTTGATTGTGTACAACAAAAAAGATATAAGAAAAAATCTTCTCTTCATATCTCTCCAACAAGATGTCAAAAGCACCATTATTACCTCCGGCATACAGTTTAACCAACATTTCGTCAGTCAAATTTGCAAAACTCTCCATCCTTATTTATTTTATAGTTAAGTAAGAGTATTCCAATAGGCAATAAACGTTTAATAATTAATAAATGAATTAACAGGATGCAAATAAAAGAAGAATTTTGGAATTACACAAATTTACGGGCAAAAATTATTCTCTGCTTAAAGAAACACAGGGAGAACACATGCATGCCCTCCCTGTTCTTTGACATTATATACTTTCAGGCTTATTCCTGTTCTGCCCTGTCTGTAATGTGCTCTCCCTCCGTAGGAGCCAAGACCTCGTCAAAATCCGTCATGCCGGCCTTGACCAACAAATTATACCAACTTACCAACTTCTTGATATCGGCAGGATAAACGCGGTCACGATCATAATTAGGCAATATCTCTGCAAGATAAGAAGCCAGTTCCTCACGTGAAGCCTTTTTATAATCAAAAGCAGAAAGCTGAGCCTTCTCTTTTTTCTTCAGGCTATTCAAAACTTCCCTCAAAGGCACTTCACCTTCATCCGTATACATGGCTATATCTGCCAAGGAAATGACCTTATCGGTAGCAAAAGCCGGCATACGTTTTTTCACCTCGTCCAACGTTTCTACAATCAAACTACGGTTTCCACGCGAAACCAACTTATACAAACCGGGTTTACCGGAAATAGCCAAAATCGTTTCTAACATATTCAGGTTTATATTTTATTTTTTAAAACAAATGCAAAGATAGTCCTTCACCTACTTTTTTTCAAAATCTTCTTTCTAAAAAAGCTTAATCTTCATGCAACCTTCCCCCACCAATCTTCATCCACATATCTCTTAAGATACCCTCCACGTCTGAGTTTCCATCATTATTTATAATATAATGCGCCCGCTTGCAACGCTCTTCGTCCGACATCTGGGCTGCCATACGCGCCCTTACCTGAGTTTCGGAAGCCCCGTCGCGTTTCATGACACGCTCTATGCAAACTCTTTCCGGAGCACGTACCAACAAGACTTCATCTACCAGACGGTCGAAACCGGACTCGTAAAGAATGGCACATTCCATAACGACCAACGATCCGTTCTGCTTATCCACCCATTGCAGGAAATCATCTTGCACCACCGGATGTACAAGCCGGTTGATACGCTCTGCATGGAGCGGAGAGGCAAATAAATATGAAGCTATCAGTTCACGGTTCAATGCTCCATCCGGCGTATAAGCCCGCTCTCCGATCCTATCCACCAATCCCTGGCGAATGGTTGCAGATTCCATCATCAAACGCTTTGCCTCCTTATCCGTATCATACACGGAAATATGCTGACGACGTAATAAATCCGCCACATAACTTTTCCCGCAACCAATGCCTCCCGTAAGACCAACCTTAATCATATCACTCGTTTTCTTCCTGTACTTGTTCTATCAAATAATCCACTTCTGAAGGGTCTATACGCACATTCGATACTCCTGACGGCATCGACTTTAGATAAAGCTGAATTTTCGAACTGTGATCCTTCATTAGTTCTTCGTACGTGACAGCCAGTACAAAATCGTCCGCCGTAATTTCCTTAAACTGGCTCATCCCCACACGAAAAGTAACTTTTACTTTTGAAGGAAATGTACGCAAGTCCTTACTGCCAGGAAAATTAACACCGAACACAGGAACTTCCACCGTTTTCTCCGTATATAAGTCTATCATCACATTCATTTCCACCTGATCGGGGATGAACTTCGCCCCTCTCACTGGGCGCAACATGCTTATTGTTTTTTCGTTTGCAGACAAATCCAAAAAATAAACCGGAGTGATAAAAGCTTCGGTTATGGTATCCAAAATGGCAGAAGGTGCCAACACTTCCACCGAATCAGGTGTAAACTCCACCCTTTGCAGGTAATACTCCGGAGAGGTTTCCACGACCCCAGCCAACTTGACCGGCACTTTCTTACGGGCACCCTTATTAAAAAAATATTCCAACGTATCTGGCTTTAAAGACACAATACGAGTGGAAGACAACAACTGTGCCTGTACTTTCTTTTGGACATCCAAAAGCGTAACGGAAACACGTCCGGAAGCGTTTCCCTTGTCATAATCCTTATAGTCCACTCGCACGGGAACTTGTTCCGTACCATAAATATAACGAACCAAAACCGTACCTTTATCTCTTATCACTACATTTAAATCAGAAGGCAAATCCGATGTAATGACCACATCTGACGGCACATTTTCCAATTTTAAAGGTATTTTCAATTCTACATCAAATGTTTCATTCAAAGATTGCAACAGCCAGAAAGCCGCAGAGACGAAGAAAAAAAACAAAAAAATCAAGAACTCCTTGTTTTTAGGACCTAACAAGAAGTTCTTGACTGTTGTATAGTATTTTTTGAACTGAACTGAATCCATTACGGTTATTTACCTGCGGCCGTGTCGGTCGGCGCACCGGCATACACTGAATTCTTAGCGATTTTAATTTTTACGCCGGAGGCTATCTCCACCATCAATGTATTATCGAGTTCATTCACTTCTTTCACTTTTCCATAAATTCCGCCTGCCGTTACCACATCAGTACCCGGAACGATGCTGTTTCTGAATTTCTGGATTTCTTTTTGTTTCTTATTCTGAGGACGAATCATAAAGAAATACATGATGGCGAAAATAGCGACCATCATAATAATCATAGACATACCTCCGCCTTGTTGCTGCAATAAAATTGTCAATAAATTCATGGTTGTATTATTTTAATTGTTTGTCTTCTCTAATTTTTTCTCTGCTATTAATTTTTTGGAAACGGCATCCAACAATCCATTCACGTATGCCCCACTACGCGGCGTACTGTAGATCTTGGCTATATCTACATACTCGTTCAATGAGACATTCAACGGAATATTGGGAAAAGTCAGAATCTCCGCCAATGCAATTTGCATAATCAACAAATCCATAAGGGCAATCCGATTGAATTCCCAGTTCTTTGTATTATCGCTTATCAGCTTACGGTAATACTCCGCATTCAACAACGTGTTACGGAACAAACGATGGGCGAATTCCCGATCCTCTTCATCCTTGAATTCCGGCAAAAGCTCCTGTCCGGCCCCTTTAGCCTCGTCAAAACGCTTGATGGTCTTCAGCACAAACGTATCCACGATATATTTGTCGTCGTTCCAATATAGGCTCATATCTTCAAGCAAGGAGTCCAACTCTTCATTATTAGAAATGACATTCTTATATATCTTGCGCCATAACTCACGGTCCTGTGCATAAGAAGACTCGGATGATGCCATATACTCTTTGTAGTAATCCGTCTCTATGATTTGTTTGTACAACGAACGCACAAACCCTTCTTCGTTCACCCAACTTTTTTTCTGGTTTTCACGAAAATCCAACAGTTGTTTATTTACTTCCAACTGCATGATAAAACGATTGTCAATGAACTTTGTACTGGGCGGTTCACCCACCTTGATACGGTTATACCTGCTCTGTGCCGTCTCTACGGCACGTTCTGCTATCCGGTTGATTTCTACCATCAGGGCCAATAGGTAATTATACAAATCATAAGCCTTGGCCAAACTGAAGAAAAGTTCTTTTTCCGCCGTATCTATGTTCTTTCCCCCGTTTTGGTAATAAGCATAAGTAATCTGAACAACCTTTAAGCGTATAATCTCTCTGTTTATCATATAATATTATATATTGCAGTGCAAAAGTACGTATTTTATAGATAAAAAGGCCATCTTTCCCTCATTTTTTTTGGATGTTTTAAAAAATATTCTCAATTTTGAAGTAGTTATTTATAAACCGCAAAATATGGAAGATTTCAAAAAGAACCAGGAAAGAGATAAAGACATCGTCTTTTCCAAATCCGTAAAGGCAGGAAAACGCATTTATTATGTGGATGTGAAGAAAAACAGGAAAGGTGAATTATTCATAGCCCTCACAGAAAGCAAAAAAGTCATATCGGGAGATACGGAATCTCCATCCATAAATTTTGAAAAGCATAAGATATTCCTTTACCAGGAGGATTTCGAGCACTTTATGTCCGGGTTGGAAGAAGCTGTGAACTTCGTCCGCAAGGAACAGCCAGGAATAGAACCGCGACAAAGTCACAATACAACAGGTGATGAAAGTAACATAAGTTCAGATTTGAAAATTAACATGGACTTAAACGTGGAAGATATCGGATTAAATGTAGAATAACGCTAACATATAAAGGATAGGTTTGGGGTCACATGATTCTAAACCTATCCTTTAATAGCTCCAATATTTGCTTCCGGAAAGATTAACCTAATATTCCTAACTCATGAAACAAGCTATACTTTTTTCTCGGAATATCTCTACGCAGGATTCACTTTATTGGCACTCCTGTCCTAAATATTCAACAAAAGCCTTGATTGGCAGTCGGATGTGCCCGTACAATCTGCGCCAAACGATTTTCCGTTCTAAGCCAAACAATTTTTCAATCTGCTGAGAACGATTTTCAGGTATGCCTACACCTGTTTTACGGGCTTTGCTGTGCCAAACGCCCTGCCCCACCTCCCACAAACGGTTTTTCGTGCGAAAGGGTTCGCATCCTTCAGACACTCTCTGTACCAATGCTTTAAGGTGAACTTTCTGCCTTTACATCCTTCACCGGGATTTCACCGGGAAATGATACACAGCATACAGGTTCCGATTTACAAATGTAAACAAACTGGTAATCAACAGGGTTATGGTGAAGGGTTTGACAAGAGCTTTTTCATGTCGTATATTTGCGGGCAGAAAACAGACCCTAAACACGGCTACTATGGATTTCAAAAGGATTGCACATCATGCCGTAAGGAGGTGGAACAAAAAACGAAAGGCAGAAAAAGCTGCGAACACGCCACGCACCGCTGCACCGCAAGAGGAAACGCTACCGAAAGCCGCCAACCTCAAATCCGCCCTCGGAAGTTTCCTCGCCGGACTACACTGCGTGATGGAAATATGAAAAAAACACCCGCAACATTTGGCCATGCCAATGAAAAGCCGTAATTTTGTACCGCTTTTCAGCATCATCGAAAGATGCACACATCGTGTGATGGTGAGATTAAGCATAAATCACTTAATTTAGAGTAACACAAAAAATTAATGCAATGAAAGAAATTAATGTAAAAGGTACAGTAAGAACTGTATTCGGCAAGAAAGCTGCCCGTGACATCCGTAGAGCCAATGCTGTTCCCTGCAATTTGTACGGAGAAGCAAAAGATGAAAACGGCGCACCAGTCGCATTGGCATTCACCACGACAAACGATGAACTGCGCAACCTGATTTACTCCCCGGATATCTATGTTGTAAATTTGAACATTGACGGTAAGGAATACAAAGCAGTATTGAAAGAGCTTCAATTCCATCCGGTAAAAGACAACGTATTGCATGTGGATTTCTACGAAATCACTGAAACCAAACCCATCATAATGGAAGTGCCCATCAAACTGAACGGTTTGGCAGAAGGTGTGAAAGCCGGTGGACGTTTGGCCGCATCCGTACGTAAATTGAAAGTAAAATCTGTTTATACTCAAATTCCCGAACGCCTGAACATCGACGTGACGAGCTTGGGATTGGGTAAGACCATCAAAGTCGGTGAATTGCATTTTGATGGTTTGGAGTTGGTTACTAGCAAAGAGGTTGTCGTTTGCCAAGTTAAGATGACGCGTAGCGCAAGATCTGCCGCATCTGCTGACAATTAATCCATAGACAGCGAATGAAATACTTAATTGTCGGTTTGGGCAATATCGGAAACGAATACGCCGGAACCCGTCACAATATAGGTTTTAGAGTATTGGATGCCTTGGCCAAGGCATCCAATCTTGTTTTTGAGGACAAACGCTACGGCGCTGTGGCTTCCCTCTCGCTGAAAGGGCAGCAATTGGTGCTTTTGAAACCGTCCACCTACATGAACTTGAGCGGAAACGCCGTCAGGTACTGGATGAACAAAGAGAACGTTCCCCTTGAACGTATCCTGGTGGTCGTAGACGATTTGGCCCTTCCATTCGGTGCCCTACGCATGAAGCCAAGCGGAAGTGATGCCGGTCATAACGGATTGAAAAACATAGCCTCTGTCTTAGGTACACAGGCATACGCCCGACTTAGGTTCGGCATCGGTAACGATTTTCCCCGGGGTGGACAAATTGGCTTTGTACTGGGACAATTCACGGAAGAGGACTTGGAAACCATGGACGAACGGGTGGGACTGGCTTGCGAAATGATAAAAAGCTTCTGCCTGGCCGGTATCCAGATTACCATGAACCAATTCAACAAGAAGTAGAAGGATGTATGAACGAAGCGAGAATTGACAAGTGGCTGTGGGCCGCCCGTATCTTCAAGACACGTTCGATGGCCGCTGCAGCCTGCAAGAAAGGACAGGTTTCCATGAAGGGAGCGCAACTGAAACCTTCACGCACCGTCAAGCCTGGTGATGTCATTGAAGTGCGCAAACCTCCTGTCACTTATTCTTTTAAGGTCAAGCAGACCATAGAAAAACGGGTCGGGGCCAAACTGATTCCGGAAATACTGGAGAATGTCACTCCACCAGAACAATACGAACTTTTGGAGATGAGTCGCCTGAGCGGTTTCGTCGGTCGCGCCCGTGGAACCGGACGTCCAACGAAGAAAGACCGTAGGAGCTTGGAGGAATTCACCACACCCGAATATTTGGACGACCTGTTGTTCGACTTCGATGTCGAAGACGAAGAAGGCGGGGAAGACGATTAAGGTTTACCCACAAAAAGCCGTGACAGGGCTTCTTTCTCCCCTACTAGCCAAATGATGTCTCCGACACGGAAAACCCTCTCGGCTTCAGGTTTCTCCAACATACCGTCGGAGGTCTCAATGCCAACAATCATACAGTGGTACCGGTCGCGGATGCCACTGTTTTTTATTTTTACCCCTACGAATCCGGACACCTCGGTAATCAGGAACTGTTTCAACTGCATCTCACGGTCCTGAAGTTCCGCCTCTACGATGACCGTATTCGCCAATGCACCGGAAAAACGTTCTATCTGCTCGTCCGTACCTATCACCTGGATATGGTCACGAGGATAAATACGGTCATTGCCGTTGGGTATATTCATATAGTGCGTTCCGCGAATGATGGAAACGACGTTGACCTCATAACGTTGCCCCAATTTTAAATCACCCAACAACCGGCCTCCCCAAATAGACTCTTCCGGAATTTCAAAGTCAGCCAGATGCAAATCCTTAGACAATAAACGTTGTGCATAACCGGGCTGCACCTTACCATCGCGACGCGCCAACATGTCCCGACTATGCAAGTTGTCCATAAAGACTTTCTCCATCCTGATGGAATTCCGTCGCAACGGACGGGACAAGGAGATTCCCCCTACAATCAACAGGGCAAACAACAACAACAAGGGGTCGGCAAACGGCACTAAAAAGCGGATGATATAGAAAATGAGCATACAAACCACCACCGACCTCACAATAAGCGTAAAGACCAGCGGCAAACGGTTGTAACGACTTTCCTTCCACAAGGCCTGAAACAAAGACGAACGTCGGCCGCGTGCCATGACACCCCGCAAAAAAGGAGCGATGCAAAGCAGCGTGACGACTCCGCAAAGCGCATTCGCCCACCAATGGGGCAATATCTCGCGGGTAAAGGGTAACAGAAAACGGAAAGACAGGGCAATGACCGTCACGGAAAGAATCGTAAAGACCACAACCTGCCTCAACATGGCAGAAATCAGTTTCTTCCAATTTCCGGAATGGCTCTGCACCACCGCGCCCGGCGTATAGCGTTCCAACCACGCCACCCAACCGTGGGGCAACACGCGGCACAACCAGGAATAAGCCGGACCAGAGGCTTTCAGCATATAAGGCGTAGTGAAAGTCGTCACTACGGAAACGGCTACCACAATAGGATAGAGGTAATGGCTCGTCACGCCAAGCGACATCCCCAAAGAAGCGATGATAAAAGCAAACTCCCCTATTTGCGACATGCTAAAGCCGCACTTCATCGCCTCTTTCAACGGCTGCCCGGCCAATACGAAACCGAACGTCCCGAAAAAAGCCTGCCCTGCGATGATAGTCAAGGTCAAGGCTACTATCGGCCAGGCATACTCAACCAATACTTCCGGGTCCACCAACATCCCTACGGACACAAAGAAGATGGCACCGAACAAATCCTTCACCGGAGCCACCAACCTTTCTATCCGCTCGGCTTCTACCGTTTCGGCCAAGATGGAACCTACCACAAAGGCGCCGAACGCGGCACTAAAACCAGACTCCACAGCAACCACCGCCATGACGAAGCAAAGCGCCAACGATACGATTAACAAGGTCTCACTGTTCAAGAACTTTTGGTTTTTCCTTAATATAATAGGTATGAGATATAACCCAACTACAAACCAAAGTATCAAGAAAAAGCCTAATCGGAGCAATCCCGCTATCAACTCTTCTCCTTCTATATTATGGCTTACAGCCAAAGTGGATAGCATCACCATCAACACAATGGCCAGTATGTCCTCCAGAATCAGTACACTGAGCACGATTCCCGCGAACTTTTTCTGTAAAACACCCAGATCCTGAAAAGCCTTATATATAATGGTAGTGGAAGACATGGCCAACATTCCGCCCAGATAGATGCAATCCATGCTCTTCCATCCGAACAGATGCCCGACAGACGTGCCTAAAAACATCATGCAGAATATAATGGTAAGGGCGGCAATGACCGGTGCCGCCCCCATCTTGAGTATTTTCTTGAAACTGAACTCCAGTCCCAACGTAAACAACAAGATAACGACACCTATCTGCGCCCAAATATCTATGCTGCCCACATCCCGTACCGATGGCGTATAAACAAAATGAGGCCCTGCAATGAATCCTGCTACTATGTAACCTAGCACAACCGGTTGCTTGAGCCACTTAAACAATAGGGATACCCCGGCGGCGACTAACAATATCCACGCCAAATCCTGAATCAATGCCGGAAGATGTTCCATTCTCTGCTATTTTACTGCCGTCAACTCTGCTATCTTCACAATGGTCATCATCGCCTTTTCCATGCTCTGCACCGGAACAAACTCATGGCGCCCATGAAAATTCAGTCCTCCTGCAAAAATGTTAGGACACGGCAATCCTTTAAATGAAAGCTGCGCCCCATCCGTTCCCCCACGGATAGCCCTCACCCGGCACTCTACCCCGCATGCCTCCATGGCCTCTTTCGCTATGTCGATGATATGCATCACCGGCTCCACCTTCTCGCGCATGTTGTAATATTGGTCACGCACCTCGACCGTCACCGTACCCTCCACGGTTTCCTCATTCAGTTCTTCAGCCAATTGCCGCACGAACGCTTTACGGGCTTCAAACTTCTGCCGGTCATGGTCGCGTATGATATAAGACAAGATGGTTTCCTCCACCGTACCTTTCATACCTGTCAGGTGGTAAAAACCTTCATAGCCTTCCGTGGTTTGCGGGGTTTCGTCCGAAGGCATCCTGCGGATGAACTCAGCGGCTGTCAGCATGGCATTCCGCATCTTGTCTTTGGCATACCCGGGATGCACGTTCAGTCCTTTCACCGTCACTTTGGCTGCCGCTGCATTGAAGTTTTCAAACTCCAATTCGCCTACTTCTCCGCCATCCATAGTATAAGCCCACTCACAACCGAACTTCTCCACATCAAAAAGATGCGCCCCCATACCGATTTCTTCGTCGGGATTGAAGCCCACACGGATTTTACCGTGCTTGATTTCCGGGTGTTCCCGAAGGTAAACCATGGCCTGTACGATTTCCGCAATACCGGCCTTGTCATCAGCTCCCAACAGGGTATGGCCGTCCGTGACAATCAAATCCTCACCCACATGATCCGACAATTCGGGAAATTGTTTCGGCGACGTAACAATCCTCTCTTCAGCGCACAATACAATGTCCCCTCCATCGTATTGCTCCACGATTCGCGGTTTCATATCCTTGCCCGAGCAATCCGGCGAAGTGTCGATATGGGCTATAAAACCGATTGTAGGCACGTCACGCTCCGTGTTCGCAGGCAACGTAGCATACAAATATCCATGTTCGTCCAACGATACGTCCTCAAGTCCTATCGCTTTCAATTCGTTCTCCAAATATCGTGCAAACACCATCTGCTTGTCAGTACTCGGACAACCCTCTCCTTCTTCATTCGACTGCGTGTCAAAACTCACGTATTTCAAAAATCGTTCTATCAGTTCCATAATTCATCATTCGTTTAATCTAAGTTGTAAAATTAATCAATCCTATAGTTTTTCGCAACAAAGGACTGCTTTTTTGTCCTTTTTTTATGTTATAAAACATGATAAGGTGGTTTTATTTAAAATAATTCCATTTATTTTTTGTAAGCGCACTCTTTTATTGTATATTTGACACCAAATAATATTAATCCTAACAATAATGAAACCATGAAAAGACCTATACTGGTATTTTACAGCATGTTACTTGGTTGTACGGCTACATACGGACAACAGGATGTCACATCCATTTATCTGGCTAATCCCTCTTTCGAAGAGGACGCAAAGGCTTGTACACAGGATTCCCCCGACGCACTTTATGAAGGCACCGAAGGGTTGCGAGGATGGAACTTGTCGCCCAAAGGATGGCAAATTACCAGTCCCGGAAAAGCCCTCCTTATTAACAAGGAATGTGCCACAGACAATGGATTCGGCAAGACGGAAGCAGCCAACGGGGATTTTGCCTACTACCAACGTTTCGGTTGGGGCAGTGCAAATTCGGAAATGAGGCAAACCACATCCACCCCTTTGCCGGCCGGGGAATACGAACTGAAATTTTTCAGCAAAGCTTTTGCCGCCAACAATGCCGCGACCAGTGCGACTGTCACGGTCAGCGACAGAGAACTGAAATCGTTGGACAAACTGACAATTACCTGCGTGAACGGAAACGCAGGTATTATGGCAACTTCTTCATGGACGGAAAATTCCCTGAAATTCAAGTTGGAGGAGGAATCCGCCATTACCCTATCGGCACAAATGAGTTGGGGCAACGGGGGAAGCTGCATTGCATACGACCATTTTACGCTGACACAACTGCCGGAGGGCAGCCTCGATCCCGACGCACCGAGCATTGAAGGCGGCACGGAAGACCAAGTGGACTCCCCCACCGAAGGAGTCATATCCCATGAGTTCGTAGAAGAATCAGCCATGCAACAGGATCTGTTGCAAATGTTGGCCAACTCCCTGACATACGCCCATAATATATGGTACGACTGCGCGGCTCCCAACAGTAAGGACGAAGCCTGCGGATATTTTAAAGCCAACAGTGCCGGACAAAGCAACGAGGACGGCGTGCGCACAAATGCCGACTTTTCCATGATTTGCGCTTTCCTTTATAAATATGGCAAAGGTAAAGTAAACCTTCCGGAAGGCATCACTTGGGACATGGTAAAAGACATGGCCGCGAAGTCGCTCGTCTTCGGTTATTCCACCCATAAAGCCAATAATTTCAAGATTACCTCGGACAACAAATATTGGGGGTCCGTCAGCAATGCCGACCACGTATGGGAAAGTTCGCTTTGGGCCACATCATTGGCATACGCCTCTTACTTCCTGAACGAAGAATTGGACGAGAACCAAAAGACTTACATTTACAACATGATCAAGGCGGAATGCAATTACGAACTCGAACGCAGCATTCCCACGGGTTACAACGGTGACACGAAAGCCGAAGAAAACGGTTGGGAAACCAACATCTTATCTTGTGCTTTGGGGCTATACCCCGACGATGCACTGGCCCCCAAATGGTTCGACCGCCTGCGTGCGTTTGCCATCAATTGCTATTCGCACGTCGATGACGCCCAAAACACTACGGTCATCGACCCCGAATATGACGAGACCACCGTACAGGACCTGTACATCGGCAAAAACCTGTATGACGACTATACATTACAAAACCACAATTACTTCCATACTTCTTACCAGAATGTCGTGATGCAGGAACTGGGCGAATCCCATCTGGCCCTCCATCTGTTCCAGGGCGAGAATCCGAAATGGAAGACCAACGCCTTGATGCACAACAACCAGAAAGTCATGGACGAGGTGCTCTGCCGTCTGGCGTTGGCCGACGGAGAACTGGCTATGCCGAACGGCAATGACTGGAGCATGTTCCTCTACGACCAAATCACCAGCTACACCACGGCTGCCTGCTTCCTGCGCGACCCGAATGCCCTGATGCTGGAAAATCTGGCTTACAAACATATCAAGGCCCGCCAAAGCACGACACAGGATGGAAGTTGGTTGCTCAACAGCGACATCGGCCCACGACGTATGGGTGTGGAAGGACACCGCGTCATGATGACCTACCTGATGCATGAACTGGCTTCCACGGCAGACATGCAGGCCACATCCTGGAAAGATTTCAGCCAATCGCAGGAACAAGCCTACATCTTCACTCCGCAAAATATCGTACGGGCCAACACGCCCGACCGTTTCAGCGTGTTCTCGTGGAGTAACGGGCTCAAGAGCTATACCGGATATATCGCGTCCAACAAGCCTGACAAAAACAAAATCATCGTGCCCTACAAGAAGAACAACACGGGAAACATCTTGGGTTGGTACACCGTAAACGGCAAGGCCACAGATGCCTCACCCGTCATCAGCGGCATCTACGACCTGAACGGGAACAGTTACACCATGAACGGCAAGTTGATGACCAACGGGAACAGTCTGGAAAACAACTTCACCCTCTTCTCCACCCCGGGCAACGCTTTCATCTACATGGATTACGTGGTGGGCAAAACCAACGGAACCATAACTGAAGAGAAAGGCGGCCTGATGGCTATCAGCACCGACCCGTTCACCAAAGAAAAACGTACGCTCTACCATAGCAAAGGACGATTGCAAACCGATGGCAGCCAGTTGAAATCATTCGAGGGAAACTGGGTCAACATCGACAATGAAGTAGGAATCGTGAGCACGGCTACCGACAAATCCATCGCCTTCGGAGACCGTGAACTGAACAGTTCCATCTTCCTGTCCAAGATTTACCCGGTTTACTCGACCGACGGACGTAGCTTCAGCAACGGAAGCATCGTAGACCGCCGACACATTATATATTATAGCAATGTGGACTCGGCCGACACGGAACAGCTGGCTGCCGACGTACTGCCCCTGACAGCACAAGTGGCCGAAGGTTGGAACGGCATCATCGTCAGCGACCCTGACAGTGCGCGCTATCTGCTGCTCGGCAACTATCTCGGAGAAACGGCCTGCACCCTGAAAGACATCCTTTTGCCCGACGGAGCACCGGTCTTCACGGAGATGACCGCCGTCAACGGACGAGGCTCCACTGCCACATTCCGTTGCGACGTGAACCACAGCGTGGCCAATACGCTCCGCGTGTTCATCCAAGGCGACGGACTTTCCGCCCGACAGATGGAAAACGACTCTTGCGGTGCCTACCTCTATAATCATAGCGGACAAAAGCAACAAGCCCAAGTCACGATTTGGGCTGACGGAAATAAACTGACCGCAACAGTCACTGTGGAACAAGAATCTTGTGTATCCGTCAAAGCTGTCAGGAACGAAATCCTCACCGAAACCGTGGACCTCAAAGAAGAACAGGAAGAATTTTTCGATGTCACTGCACAATTTCTCTCCAATCCCGGTTTTGAAGAAGACCAGACCTACGGAACAGAAAGCAAAGTGACATTGAACGGAGTGGTCTACGATCCTTGCTACGTCAATACGGTCAAAGCATCCGACAGCAAATGGCCGCAAGTCCTGCCCATCCAAGGTTGGACACCCGGCAACAGACTGAAAGGCGGCTCCAACTTCGCCGTACTGTATTCCATGCCTTACAGCACCACCATGTATTGCGTATCTCCGTCCAACGTGGGCAACTCGGCCAGTATCATGGCAGCTCCCGCCACGGATGATGCCTGCGGCAAACGCTGCCTGAGCATCCTGAACTCCTGGGACAGCGGCAATAACAGCATCTCACAAACCTTCACCTTGCCCAAAGGCGAATACAAATTGAGTTTTCTGGCACAATACGTATGCGCCAACGAAATGCGGCACATCAACGATTACACCATCGCCACGACCGGCGACAACCTCAATTATTCCCGTTGCGGAATCCGTTTCGGCGACACGGAAATATACAAATATCCCCGGTTAGCCAACCATTGGGAAACTGTGGAATGCCCTTTTTCGCTTGAAACGGAAACTCAAGTGACCGTCAGCATGGGACTCGAAACCACAGCCGGAGTCGGAGCAGCCTACAATACCCGCTTATACATCGATCAGGTAAAACTTTACAGTAAGGACGAAATCATAGATGACATCTCAGGAATCCTCGGTGGAGCGGACACAGAAAATGTCGATGTGTACAATCTGCAAGGCATGAAATTGCGCAGCAACGTCCCTGCCGGGCAAGCCACAAGCGGATTGTCTAAAGGCATTTACATCGTAGGAAATAAAAAGACAATCCAACATTGACCTCAATATTCAACTGTTCGCAAGAGAGACTCGTTCCCGATGGAATAAGTCTCTTTTCGCTTTGTTACCGTATTCTCACCGAAAAGAAACCGGGTTGTCATATCCTACGCCTAACTTTGTAGCGTCCTAAAAAACAGAAGCACATGGAACGAAGAAGGCATTACCGCACGCTCGTGCTCTCCGACATTCATTTGGGTACCTCGCATTCCAAAACAGAAGAAGTCAGCCATTTCCTGAGCCACGTCGATTGCGACCGCCTGATTCTCAACGGCGACATCATAGACGGATGGCATCTGAGAAAATTTCCTGGACAATCTGGCTCCTCTCACGTTCGCCAACCTCTGCATCGTGAAAGACTATGAACTGGAAAGCGGCGGCAAACGTTACTTCGTCACTCACGGTGATATATTCGACCGGGGCACGACGCAAATGAAATGGCTCGCCCTTTTGGGTGACCTCGGCTATACTATCCTGTTGGCTTTCAACAGTCTCTACAACCGTTACCGCATACGACGCGGCAAACCTTATTATTCACTTTCGCAGCATGTAAAACAAAAAGTGAAGTCCGCCGTCAACTATATTTCGGACTTCGAACGCACCTTGACCGAATTTGTCCGTGTCCGCAAATACGACGGAATCATTTGCGGACACATCCATCATCCGGATAATACCGAATACGAAGGCATACATTACCTCAATTCCAACGACTGGGTGGAGACCCTTTCTGCATTGGCCGAAGATGAAAACGGACATTGGAACATCATTTTCTATACTGACATCACCGACAGCCTTCCGCAATTTTCTGAACCCATAATGTCAACTTACTTATCGAGCATCTCACCCGGGAACCGGAGCCCGCACCCCAGTCTTTATATACAGAGAAAATACTACAACTTTTCAGGCGTTACAAACCGGTTTTATATAAATACCTAAACACCTAACCCTGTCTTTCATATCAAACAAAAACAAACAGGTATCAAAGAAATACAAAATACTCTCTATCAGGGAGAAAAAAATATATCTCTTAGTAAGAGATATACAAGTGGAATAAAAAACCTTCTTCACCGACAAAATTAAGCAAAATCAGCGAACCTGCAAAATATAGGATTGTTTTTTTCGTTCGCAAACGCTTCCAAATGTTGATGAAATCTTTCCATCCGAAGACATACCCCCCTATAAATCAGCGCAATGAAAGCACTCATTGCTCTCTTACTAAGAGAGCAATCATGCAAGCGAGCATGAACGGAATAAGAATTGTTTTTCATTATTGAAATTAGGTTAATGTAAAGGTTGCTGTCTTGTGAAAGACGGCTATCTTTTTTAGTCTGAATCCGTTGGAAAGCAGAAAACGAAAACACAAAAAAGACCCTAATACAAAACATAAAAAAAGTCCTCCACAATCCATAGATTGTTAAGGACTTTCCTCTCGTGACCCCGGAGGGAATATAACAATAATTATTGTTTAAAAACATATAGAATAAATAAATACATTAAATACTGATAAACAATAGAATATAGAACTTTGCAATTTCATACACTATTATTCGACTTCATTTATTTGCATTTTTGTAGGCAAATTAGTAGGCAATTTTATACCTTTGCAAAAAACAACAATGAAAATACTATTAAGATTGTCTTCCAAAATAAATATGGGTGGAATGAGTGAGATAATGCTTTCCGCTAATAATAGAATTGGAGATAAAGTCGTAACGTTGCGTGCAAAATCAGAGGTGTATATTATACCTGTATTCTTTTCTCCCGAAAAAGGAGTGGATATGTCTCGGAAAAAGATTATTGCTCCTGATGTCAGAAAATGGCATAATGAAGCAAAAGAAAAACTTGATAGGATATTATCTGCCATTGCACACGAGGAAGAAACAGTGAGAAAGGAAGACATGACAGGTGATTGGTTGAAAAAGGTGGTAGAAAAACATCTTCATCCCGAACGTTACCAACAAGAATCCTCAGAAAAAAGCGTGTATGACCTTTGGGAAGAATATCTGTTAAAAAAGAACCTCAGTAACGGACGCATAAGGGGAATCCGTGTGCTAATTCGTGCTATAGCCAGGTATGAAGGGTTTATCAACGCGACAGAGAAAGAACGAAAGGATTTTGTTTTTGATATAAATAAAGTTACAAAAGAAGATATTGGTGACTTCATGGACTATTTAAGAAATGAAGAAAACCTTGCAAATGAGTATAGGCAGACATTTAAAGTACTATTGGAACGTTATCCCTCAAACATAGAAAAAGGTAAAAGCGAAATTAAAGGAAGGGGAGAGAATACAGTCATCACATTAATGAAAAAATTAAAGGCGTTTTTCAACTGGCTTTATGAAAGTGACAAGACATCAAACAGGCCATTTGACGGTTTTAAAATCGGAACAGAGAAATATGGTACGCCTTATTATATAAGCGTGGACGAACGCAACTTGATAGCTCGTACCCCTATGCCGACCAGACATCTTGAAATACAACGTGACATTTTCATATTCCATTGTTTCGTAGGATGCCGTGTCAGCGATTTGGTGAAGCTTACGGAAGCGAACATTACTGATGGAATATTGACTTATACACCACATAAAACGAAAGATGAAGGTGAACAGGCAGTTGTTGCACGTGTTCCCCTTCATGAAAACGCCATTAAACTTATAGGCAAATACCGTGGTACTGACAAAAAAGGCCGCTTGTTCCCTTTCATCTCTCCACAAAAATACAATGATGCCATAAAGGAGATTTTTACCATTTCAGGAATAACACGTAATGTTGAAATACGCAATGCAAGGACTGGAGAAATTGAGGTGCGTCCAATAAATGAAATTGCAAGTAGTCATATAGCCCGGCGTACTTTCGTTGGAAATGCTTATAGAAAAGTGAGTGACCCTAATATCATAGGCAAGATGTCCGGCCATGTCGAAGGAAGCAAAGCTTTCAGCCGTTACCGAAACATTGAAGATGAAACATTGAAAAATGTTATTGACCTAATAGGTTAAGTTTGAAACGTTATCAATATACCTCTTTTTTGTGTATCAAAAACAAGTATTTTACAACAACGCAGTGATTGTCACAAATAAGATTTTAATTTATTCCATTGTATTTTATAGTATTAGTACCTTTGGGAATACCATTTTCTCAAAGGTATTTTCATGCAAAGAACCAAGATAGATATACAGAAAGTTTTACCTAATGAAGGACAAATAGAAGGACTTCCGAGAAATCCACGTCTCATTAAAGGCGAGAAGTTCCGGAAGTTATGCCGTTCTATCCAGTCTCTTCCTGAAATGACGGAAGCAAGAGATATTCTTGTCTACCCCTATCAAGGAAATTATGTTGTTATCGGTGGTAACATGCGGCTTCAAGCCTACAAACACTTGGGATGGAAAGAAGTACCCTGTTGCGTGCTGCCCGAAGACATGCCTGTGGACAGACTCCGTCAAATGCTTATACAGGACAATAACCCGTTTGGCGAGAATGATTGGGACGCTTTAGCAAATGAATGGGACAGCAAAGAACTGGACGATTGGGGATTTGATGTATGGCAAGAACCCCAAAATGAGAAGAAAGCCCAACCAGCCAAAGAGCAGCAGGGCGAAACGGGAACTGAAAAGCCCGACTTCTTCGCGGCCATGCTGGGCGACCGCATCTTTGACAGCGACAATGAATATGACATACCCAACCTGCTCATCGACCGCCAGCCTACAAGCGGCTTGCTGCTGCCTTTCGCCGGATGGGGAGCGGACACGAGGGCGAAAAAAGGCATATCTACTTATCATTTCTATGTGGAGGACTACCGCTTCACCAACATCTGGAACCATCCCGATACGGTATTGGACAGCGGATGCACGGAACTGGTAGAGCCTAACCTGTCTTTGTTCGACACCACGCCGATAGCTTACGGATTGCAACAAATCTACATGAAGCGTTGGATAGCCCGTTTCTGGCAGGAGTGTGGTGCAAAGGTGTATGCCGACCTCAATGTGGCGCAGAAGTTCTACAAGTACAACCGCCTGGGCATCCCCGACGGTTATAACGCTTTCGCCACACGCGGCTATGCCGACCGTCAGGAATATTTGAAAATGGAGATACAAATCGCCCGCGAAATATCGGGGCTTGACAAGCCGAACATGATAGTTTACGGCGGCGGTGAGAAGATACGTGAACTGTGCTTGCAGAACAATGTGCTTTATGTGGAACAGTTCATGGCGAACAGAGTGAAACAAATCAAGAAAAGTGGCGAAAATGGCTAAGACATCAGGAGGAGTGAGAGGTGGAGGTTCGGCAAGGAGCTTCCAAAACGATGCAAACAGCATGTTTGCAAGCATCGCAAGCGGGAACGGAAGAAAGTATGACTATTCATCCTATCAGACAAAAAGGCTACAGACCTTGCAAAGGTTAGGACGAAGCTACAATCCAAGCGAGCAACAGCAAGCCATACAAAATTACATCTCGTACGCAAACCGTGTGACAGGAGGTGATTATCGTTCCATCGACCACGCTTCATTGTCCGGGGCAAGGTCTGAACTGATAGACACGGCAAATAGGGCGAATGCGTATCGAAACTTGCAGGCGATAACCGAAGAACTAAGGAGAAGGAGGCGCAGGTGATGGCGAAAACTTCGGGCGGCGTGCGTACCTATCGACAAGGTAGCTCCACTTACCGCAAACGGCAGGCGGAGGTTGAAACCATGCGTCAAAGCGGGAAGTACTCATCTGTCGAGGTGGGCAAAGGTGGCGGCTATGTGGCTATCGAAAAGAGCACAGCGAAACACAAGCCCGAAGAACTGGAAGCGGCACGCATCCTTGCCGAAAAAGGGTATAAGGTGACGCTGAAAGACGAAGGAGGACAAGTAAGGACACCGGACGGGTATCTGTTCTCGGCATCGTTTGAACAACGCACGCCTACAAAAGATGGAGCGAACACCATACGCAACGCCTTGTTCCATGCACGAGATAAAAGAGCGAATGTTGCATTGATTTATTCAAAAGGAGGCGTATTTTCCCGTGAATCAGTAGAACAAGGCATAAGACTTTATGAAGATGCAAATTCCTATCGGTTCAAACGAATTATAGTTGTTTCAGACAAAGGAAATGTACATAGGCATAAACATAACAAATAAAAAAGCACGCGCGGTAGTTCGAGCGTGCTGTCAGGGAGAGCAATGTCGTACAACATCATCAGACGGGGGACACCCTTACTCCGACCCGTGCATCCTACAAATGCAAAGGTAACACTAATAATTGAAAAAGTATAAAAATCGGTTGAAAAACGGTTGAAATGGCAGGAAGAGATGATATATACAAGTATGGAAAGGAAACACGCTTCACGAGCGAACGCCAGCCGCCCAAATGCGGCAGGAAGCCCAAGCTGTACACCATCGCCAAGAAAGCCTACAATGTGTCGCGTGAGGAATGGAACGAGGTCAAACTTTACCTCCTTCAATGTACCCCGCAGGAGATTGACACGATTATCGGCAAGGACGATACCCCGATGTGGGTGCTTATCCTTGCGCGTGGCTTAAAAAGAAATGCGGCAAAAGGAGTGACCGATGTCTTGAACGACATGGAAGACCGTTTGTTTGGACGTGCTGTGTCTTCCCCGGACAGCGAACAGACAATGGAACATGGAAGTATCAGTATTGATAAATGGATAAAAAAAAATAGTGATGATTGAATCAGTCCCTCAAATAGATCCACAAAACGTTTATATTCCGCTTTATGAAGACACGGAACACTTTATCATTCTCATAACTGGAGGTAGAGGTAGTGGAAAATCGTTCAATGCGGCTACTTTTATTGAGCGGCTTACATTTGAACAGTCAAGAGACCGCACGTTCGCCCACAGTATTTTGTATTGTCGCTATACAATGGTGTCAGCCAACCTATCTATTATACCGGAGATACAAGAGAAGATAGACATAGACGGTGGAAGCAAATATTTTAAAACTACTCGTTCGGATATAGTAAACATGTTCAGCGGCGGACGCATTATGTTCCGTGGTATCAAGACTTCTTCCGGCAATCAGACAGCAAAGTTGAAATCCATTCACGGCATTACGACTTTTGTCTGCGATGAAGCGGAAGAATGGACGAACGAGCAAGACTTTGACAAAATCATGCTTTCCATTCGCCAAAAAGGGATTCAGAACCGGATTATCATCATTATGAATCCAACTGATTCCAATCATTTCATCTATAAAAAATACATCGAGAACTCGCATAAGTTAGTGGAAATTGACGGGGTGCCGGTGCAGATTTCCACTCATCCGAACGTGCTCCACATCCATACGACCTACTTCGACAACATCGACAATCTTTCTCCCCAATTCATCAAAGAAGTGGAACAGATGAAAGCGGAGAATCCCGAAAAGTATGCTCATACGGTTATCGGACGTTGGGCTGATGTGGCAGAGGGGGCAATTTATAAAAAGTGGGGTGTCGTAAAGTCTATTCCTCAATGGTGCAAGAAGATTGCATTAGGGTTAGACTTCGGATTTACCCATGATGAAACAGCAATCGTAATGTGTGGGGTGATGGATAATGATTTGTACATTGACGAGATATGTTATAAAACACAGATGCTCACAAAGGATATTATCCAGACGCTTAGACCCTATCAAGGGATGAAAGTCATTGCCGATAGCGCCGACCCTCGTCTGATTCAAGAAATACATAATGCAGGAATACGTATATATCCGGTTGAAAAAGGAAAAGGCTCTGTCATTGCAGGTATTGAAAAGGCTAAGGAGTTTAACATATTCGTCACCGAACGCTCGTACAATCTGATGAACGAATTACGAAACTATGTTTGGGACAAGGATAAAGACGGGCATTATGTAAACCAACCGGCAGACGAACAGGATGACCACTTATGTGATAGTTTCCGCTATTATGTATATGGCATGATATTAGGTAAGATTCAGAAACCACGGGATAATTCAGGAATATTCGCACACTAAAAATATTGATATATGAGAACGATAGACGAAGTTTTAAGAATTGAGGATATAGACCAAAAGATAGCCTATTTGAAAAAAGGCCGCAAGACGGAGCTTCCCGATGCGGTGAAGCTGTACAACGACTGGAATCCTAACCGCCATGAGATAATCACGGACACGGAAAAATACCCAAAGATTAAAATCACGGTCGAAAAGGAAAAGGAGGTCTATGATGAAAAGACAGGCAAGACAACCACTATCCCGAAAAAAACAAAGGATGTGGAGCCTAACCGCATCGCTCTGCCTATTGAACAGGACATTGTGAATATTCAGACCGCTTTCACTGTGGGCACGGAGCCGAAGATGAACTGCGAACCGGAAGAAAACGAACAAGGATTGTTTTTTGCCCTGAGAAAGGTGTTGGAAAAGAACAAAATCAAGTATCATAACAAGCGAATCGTGCGCTCGTGGCTTTCCGAACAGGAGTGTGCCGAATATTGGTACGTGGTGAAAGATGATGGTTTTTGGGCAAAGTTGAAGCGCAAGATTGGCACCCTTTTCGGCGCGTCCGCTCCTGAATACCGTCTGAATAGCGTGATTTGGTCACCATTTAGTGGTGACAAGCTATATCCTTTCTTTGATGATAGCAATAACTTGGTGGCTTTCTCTCGCGAGTACAAGAAAAAGGATTTGGACGACGTGGAGATTACCTGTTTTATGACTATTACGGCAGATTCCGTTTACCAATGGGAGTTTATAGACGGTTGGAAATCCGTTTCTTCATTCAAACATGGATTCAAGAAGCTGCCTGTCCTGTATTGCTATCGTCCGGAAGCCTATTGTGAGAAGATTAAGACACTCCGGGTGCGGTTGGAGAAGCTGATGTCAAATTACGCAGACTGTATAGACTATCATTTCTTCCCTATCCTGATGTTGTTTGGTGACGTGCAGAACTTTTCGGGTGAGTTCAAGAACAGGGTTGTGGAATTGACCGGTGAAGGAGCTAATGCCCAATACTTGACATGGAACCAAGCAAGCGATACGGTGAAATTAGAATTGGATTCGCTCATTGAGAAGATATATTCCATGACGAACACGCCACGTATCTCCTTCGAGAACCTGAAAGGAAGCGGCAATGCCTTATCCGGCGTGGCTTTCGATTATGTTTTCCTTTCCACCCACCTGAACGTGGAGAACTTGGCAGAGGTAATCGGCGAGTTCATGCAGAGACGTGTCAATTTCCTTGTTTCCGCGCTTGGTTCCATCAATTCCAGTCTTGAAAAAGCAACCGAAACGATAGACATCAACGTGGAAATAGAACCTTACCGATTGGAAAACCTTTCAGAAAAGATAGACACAGCATTGAAAGCCAAGAACGGAGAATTATGGTCACAGCAGCACGCTATCACTTTCGTTGGAAATATAGATAATGTGCTGGATGAGGTCGAGCAGATAAAGGAGGAGCAAGCCGAGAAACAGCAAAATGAAATCTCCAAGCAGGAAAAACTATCAAAGTTCAGTAGTAAAAGCAACCAACCTGTAAAATAGGACTACTGACATTTTGAATAATATTTGAGATACTTTTCCGGTTTACCAATATTATTCATATATTTGCGATAAAATAAGCTACTATGGTGGATATTAAAGAATTAAGAATAGGGAATTATTTAAACTTAAATTCTCAATTATTTAAGGTTAAAAAGCTGTCTTTAAATGGCAATTTTTATTCTTATGAAATTGATAAAAATCTTGTATGCGGATGTTATTGCAATCCATTGCCTTGTTATAGAGAAGTAGAATGTGTTTCTACTAAAGATTTGTCTCCTATCCCTTTGACATCAGAGCTTTTGGAGAAATGCGGCTTTGTTTATGAAAATGTATTTGATTCGTATTGGTCGCCTGATTTACGCTATTTAAAGGAAACTAAAGAAGGATTTTACTTGTATGACAATGAAAATTGTTGTTGCCGCATAAGTAAATCCATTCATTTCTTACATCAGTTACAGAATATGTATTACTGTTTGACTAATCAAGAATTGAATGTAAAGCTATAGACATCTTATCCATCTCCGTATTGTCGGCGCGATTCCACCCGGTTTCGCGCTTTCTTTGTATTTAATTCATGACAATCCCGCTATTGTCACGTATTATTCTTCCCTAAATTTCTTTTTTCTCTTCCACATCTGTAATTTTACCGTAGGATTTTATTAATCAAGCTCATACGGTATGACAATATTTGAAATGATTTTGGCAGGACTGCAAACGAAGTTTCCGGGTACGGACACTGCCACTTTGACCCGAATCGCCACCAAAAAGGCAGAGGGTGTAACGGACGAAACAAAGGTAAACTCCATTGTTGAGGGTATCTCTTTTCAGGACGTGATGCAAAACTATGGTGATTTCCGTGCAGGACAAGCACAGACTTCCGCTGTTTCCAACTACGAGAAGAAGCATGGACTGAAAGACGGTAAACCAATCGAGAATCCAGAAGAAAAGAAAGACGAAAAAAAGGATGATGTCCCTTCTTGGGCACAAGCTTTGATTGATTCCAACAAAACTCTTTCTGAAAAACTTGCCGGTTACGAACAGGAGCGCGCACAAGCACAGCGTAATGCGCAGGTTTCTGCAAAGGCAAAGGAATATGGCATTCCCGAAACACTTGTACCCATGTTGAACATTCCGAGCGATGCGGACTTAGACACTTACATGAAGGACGCAAAACAGACGTTTGTCAATGCAGGGCTACAAAGTGTATTCCCCGACAGTGGAGACCCGAAACCGACTGATGATATTGACTCGATAGTCGCCACAATTGACAAGGGAACAAAAGAAATTGTTGAACAAGCTAAAAATTAGTTTATGTCAGGAAAAATTAAATGGGATGAAGATATGCCACCCGTTGAACATGAAGTGTGCGATGAAAGTACCATTTATCGCTTGAATGATGGTGGTATGGACTTGGATAAATCCAATCTTCCGGCACAAGGGTGGTTGCCTGAACTTGCGCCACTCTACCGTGATAAGGTTGAGAGAAAGGCTCGTGTTTGCCTTCGTGTAAAAGTTTTGGAGAAAGCAGAAACGACAGGTGCGACAATAAAAATAAAAAAGAATAAGTTTTGCCAGTTCGTCAAAGCCGGAATGCTTTTGTCTGATGGTACGAGTGTCATCACTGTCAAGAGTGTAGATACCTCTAATGAGGAATATGATGTAATTACTGCATCGAAAAATTTAACAGCGGCTATCGAGGCAGGAACAGTCCTTCCCGAAGCAAAAGGGGAAAGTGATGCAAAAGCCAAATATACAGCAAACTTCGCTTCTTTTGGTTGGCGCAAGATGGATGATGAGGATACGATAGCTTTTGTTGGCCGTGTGTTCAGTGTTTTGGAAGATGAACTTTATATTCCTTTCACGGAGGAGGATAAAGAGGCTTTAGGTGATAGATTCATGTTTATTTAACGAAAGGAGGTCTGAATGTTACTAACGATTGATATGCTTCTCGGGAGTTCCCGAATTATGAAGTCGGTAATTAACCGTACCATCGTTTCCATGCTTGACATGGATAAAGTCTTTTGGAAGGACTACCTTGTATATGACAAGGCAAATCCTGATGGTACGTTTAAAACCTATATGGGAACTGTTGTCGGTGTCATTGCCGGTACGGTTATTGACCGGTATGCAAACAAGCCTTTGAGAAAGCGTCATGCGCTGTCTAAAGGTTATGGCGAAGTGGCTTGCTTGGGTGACGCGTACCAAATGGATAATACCCGTTTGGAACGTTTGCAAATTCTTATTGACGAGTTCAACGAGGCACGTTCGGCAGAAGCACGAGATATTAAGCTGAATGAAATCGTCAATTTCTTAGTTGATGATGTCCGCCAGTGCTTGTTGGCTCCGATGAAACGCTTCGACTTGATGCTGGGAAGTTTGCGCTTTACCGGCAAATGCAAGGTTGATGGCAAGGAAAACAAGAAGGGTGTTTCTATTGCGGATATTACTTTGCCTATCTATACGAAGAAAGCCACTTCAGGTGATAAGAATAATATCATCACTTGGATGAATACAGAGTTTGTAGAGAAACTCCGTACTAAAGGTTATGCGTTCGCGATTGCTGAGATGAACCGCAACACGTTCAACAAGCGTATTGCCGCTTCTACGGAGTTCTTGGGCAAATACACGATGAAATTCGGTGATATGGAGTTTAATTCGGGTAATATGGTGACTACCGAAATGGTAAACCGTTATTTGGGTGCCGTTGATATTCCGTTCCGAATCCGAATCAAGGAAGAATGGATTCAAACGTCAGAGGATGAAATGGTAAATGCCGTTCCTGACGATAAGGTTTCATTCCTCCCTGCTATTGACCCACGCAAGAAGTTGGGAACAATGAAGTGGAAACGTCCTTATGAAATGATTGACCGCATTCCGGGTAGAACTTATACCGAAGCGGAGGACGGAAAGATGTTTATTTCATCCTACCGCAACTCGGAAGGTCGTTTTATGGAATATGGAATGGAAGCGATTCCGAATATTGAGATTCCTAACAAGATGGCGATTGCCGATTTGAGTGCATTAGGATAATGAAAGTATCTGACTACATAAGGCAGACCTTCAGGGATTTTGGCGTTGCTTTGAGCGATGCCAATCTCCTTACAATCCTTTTGCCCATGAAGATAAGCGGAGAGGATGATGTAAACGAAGACAATATCCAACCGATTTCGGTAGGTATGACAAAGTTTATCCCTACCCTTTTACTTCGTGGTAGTTCCAAGTCCGTATCGGAAAACGGGCACTCCAAATCGCAATCATGGGACATTCAAGGTATCAAAGATTACTATTTCCTGATGTGCAAACGGTACGGATTGAAAGACGAATTGAATACGAACAAACCTAAAGTGACTTTTCTCTGATGTTGGACGAAGCACCTCACATATTAATGGTAAGGACGGTAATACCGCCGGATAATGACGAGTACGGGCGATCGATATCCGGAACTGGCGGCGAATCGTGGGACGAGCTTACAGAATGTTTCTGTCACGACAATTCCCAACAACAGGAAGTGTCGGTGAACGGCAAACTGTGGGTTTACTCCTACCATGTGGTGTATGAGGGTAAGAAATTGGCATTAGATACAAAAGTAAGGTGTTTGGATAAGGAAACGCAGGAAGTGATTGGCGAGGGCAAGGTAATCAAGAATGCCGAGTGTTATTCGGAGGAACTGAAAGGGCGTTGTGATATATGGTTAGGGTAAGTGTCAAATTTGATTGGTCGGATTTTCCTGCTTTTGAAGAGCAAGGAACAAACGAAGTGCGCGAAACAGTCGATAAAATCGGCAATGAAGCTGATGACTACGATGTGAAAGATGGAACTTATCAAAACCGTACAGGCACGCTCCGCAAGTCCAATAAGCATAAGGTTGAGAAAGATTGTAGTTTGATTTTGTATAACGATGCAGAAAGTCCCAAAGGTTATCACTATGCCTCTAATGTGGAAAGCAAGGGCTTCAGGGTAAGAAGTGGAGGGGCTTTGTATGCAGAGAAACGATTGAAAGAATTGATTAAATGATAGTAACGACCGACATAGCGAACATACTCTACCGGGATTGCAAGGCTTTCGGCATAGAGGTTTACCAATCGGGCAACATCCCTGACGAGGATAAGGAACTGTCTTCTGAAAGGGTGATTATTCGTACCAAAACCCAATCTCCTGAAACCTATTGGAAGAAAGGCTTTGTGGAAGTGAATCTTTGTGTGCCGGACTTGGGAGGTAAAGCAAACCTCATCCGTTTACAGGAACTGGAACGGAAAGCGCAGGAGGTCTTGGATGATGTGGTAGGGGAATATGACGGGTCAAGCTACTATTATTCGATTGATTCTATCGGAACGGAAGCGGACACAGCTTTGAAGTGTCATTATGTGAATGTTAGAATTTTGTTTCAAGTGCTAAATGTAAACTGATATGAAGCCATTTATAGGGATTAAAAAGATTTGGTACGGCGATGTGATAGATGAAGCCGTGACAAAAACAAGTTTGAAAACTCTGATTGGTGAAATGACAGAAGTCAAAAACTCCCACCAAGACACGTGGCAGTACACGGAGGATGACCCTACCTATACTGACTATATCAATGAGTTGAACGGGGAAATTTATTATCGTGATGTTACCCAAAAGGGAGCAAAAACCATCGCATTTACAATGGGTGAATGGACTTTTGACGATAAGGTTGCCTTGCAAGGCGGAGAAAAGGTTGACACAGATGCCGGTTGGGCTTCCTCTGATACGCCTGGCATTGTTAACTTGGGTATTGTGGCACAAACCAAAACAGGCAATTATATTGTCTTTACCAATGCTGCCGTTATTGCAAAAGGAACACAAGCGGAAAAGAACATTGGCTTAGGCGTTACAGCTGTTGCCATGTCGAATCCGGCAGAAGGAGTTAAATCAGATTACTTGTTTGAAGGGGAAAAAGTCGATGCCGCATGAACAACCGTCACCGTAACCCCTACGCCTTCCGACGCTACCGTTAAACTGGACGGCGATACGGTAAAGTCAAAGCGGGTGAACGCCGGTGCTTCCGTTCGCTATGAAGTGTCGAAAGTCGGTTACACTACTCAGTCGGGAACAATAGAGACCAAACCTTCCGATGTAGGCAAGACAGTGGACAAAAAGATTGTTCTTGTAGAGATTTCAGGGTAATGTTTAATTCTAAGGGTAAGGCGATAATGTTTTGTCTTACCCTTTTTAAGTTTTTATCAATGGAACAAAACGCAGCAAAAATAGTAACAAGTGCCATTCTTGATATGGACTTTAAAACAGTGGTAGTAGCAGGGAATGCGTATATAATTATGCCGCCAACAATGAAAAAACTTGCCGGAGCTGGTTATTGGCTTTCGGACATCAATGGAGATACTATTAAAGAAGTGCTTTTGTCAAAAGAGAATCCGGAAGCGTTTGCGCACGCTTTGTCTTGGTTGATACAAGGAGACGAAAGTCTGTTTGAAGAGCTATTGAACGGGACAGATAGAGAACTGAGTGACGCTTTGGAAGAAGCCTATTCATTGATTTCTACTGAAAATTTTTCCAAGCTGTTGGCTTTAGCCAAGAACGTAGCAAATCTGACAGCAAAACCGAAACAGTAGGAAACGATTGCTTACTGGGACAAATCGCATCGTTCATGGAAAATCTGCATTTGTCTTACGATGAAGTGGTGAATAAGATACCCTACCGTAACTTGGTAATCATGCAAAAAGACAAGCTCCATGTGGCTTGCGGCGAAGTATTACGTGAAGTGTCGGATGAGGACATGTTCAAGAATAGAAAATTTGACGAGTAATGCAATTCAAAGGCGATATATCAGGTCTGGACGCACTGGAACGGCAATTGGAGGATGTCTATTTGGATCGCTTGGCTGATGCCGGAGAGAAAGCCGTACAAGAAGCCATAGCGGAGGGTAATTACCAAAATATCACGGGAAACTTGCGCAGCTCCATTGGCTATGTAATAGCTTACAATGGGCAGATACTACGTGAAGGCGGCTTCTACAAGATACAGGGAAGAGGCGAAAACATGCAGAAGGTGGAGTTTACCACTAAGGCAGGTAAGCATGTCTCCTTTTGGGCTAAAGGTAAGTACGGGGATGGTTCAGAGGGAAGCCGAAAAGGTTTGGAGTTTGCCCGTTCACGAATAAGGGAAACTATGGGATATGCGTTTATCCTTGTAGCCGGAATGGAATATGCAAGCTATGTCTCGTCCAAAGGTTATGACGTGATAGACAGGGGTACTTATTTATTGTGGAATTTAATAGGTAAATGATATATGGCAGGAATAATTACAGATGTATCATCTGACATACAGAAACTTCAACAGTTAAGAATGGAGATAGAGAATGTCAAGAAAGCATTGAAGCAAATCAATGTGAAAGTTGACATTGATATTGCCAAGGGGATGGAAGCGCAGTTGAAATCCCTTATGGGGCAATATGATGCTTTGGTAAGAAAGGTGTCGGAAGCTGAGGGGAAAATAATGGTTTCTACCAAACGGATAAACGATGCTTCGGAAAAGATTATCAAGGCGCAGGAGCAGCTTTCAAAGGCGGCAGATATGAATCCGAAATCTGGTAGTGGTAATGCAAACACAACTGCGAATAATGCGGAAACAGCAAGCGTGCAGGCACAGGCTAAGGCGTATGATGAACTGGCAGCAGAAATTGACGCTGTTATGGGAACGCGTATGCAAAACATCAAACGCTTAATCGAAGAACAGAATGCTATCCGTCTGATAAACGAAGAGATAAAGAATCTGGCTAAATATCAGTCAGGCAATTCCTCTTTAACTACGGCTCAACAAAAACGGTTGGAACAACTCAACAATTCTCTGTTAACTCATAAGGCTGCATTGTCGGAAGTTCGTCAAACGTTGATGAACAATGTGAAAATGGATAATGTCGCGGCCACTTCAATGAACGGGCTTTCACAGTCATTGTCACGCATGAAGATTGCTTATCGTGAACTGACGGAAGAAGAAAGGAAATCACCTTTCGGAAAGGAATTACTTGCATCTATTAATCAGGCAGACGAAAAAATAAAGGAGTTGGATGCCACGATAGGAAATCACCAACGCAATGTAGGGAACTATGCTTCGGGATGGAACGGGCTTAATATGTCTGTACAGCAGATAGTACGTGAACTTCCGGCGGCAACAATGGGACTTAACATGTTCTTTCTTGCTATATCGAACAATCTTCCCATCTTGACCGATGAGATAAAGCGTGCAAAAATCGCCAACGAGGAATTAAAGAAGTCCGGACAGAAAGGAGTACCGGTATGGAAGCAGCTTGTTTCGTCTTTGTTTAGTTGGCAAACAGCTATGATGGTTGGGATAACTGTGCTTTCAATGTATGGTAAGGAAATTGTGGAATGGACTAGTAATTTGTTTAAGTCCAAAGATGCAATATTGTCTACGGAAGAGGCAATGGAGAAAGTAAATGAATCCTTGGAGAAAAATAACGGAAGTTATGGTAGTAATATTCTTTCGGTCAAGAAACTTTCATCTGAATGGAAAAAGTTGTCTTCTCAAAAAGAACAATTGCAATGGATAAATGATAATAAAACAGAATTTGATAAGCTTGGTATCTCTATAAATGGAGTAAAAGACGCAGAGAATGCTTTTGTCAAAAATACAAGCGCTATCATAGAGGCTTTTAAGTTAAGGGCTAAAGCCACAGCTGCTCAAAAATTAGCGGCAGATGAATATGAAAAAGCATTAGTGAAAAGAAATGAAGCAGAAACAAAACAAAATAAATTAGAAGAAGAAGGCCCAACTGCAGTTGATAGACTTAAAGCCGCTATATATGGTAGGCGTAAAATAGTACCTGGCGCACAAGGAACTATAGGAGCCACAGTTACAGACTACGAACAATCTGTTCGAGATAATATAAAATCACTAAATAGTGAGGCAGATGCCGCAGAGAAAGCTGGTGATGCTTACTTTGATTTAGCAGCAGGGTACGAAAAAGCGGCAAAATCAGAATTGGATAAATCTGGTATTGAAGAATCTCATAAAAAAGTGAATGACAATACGAATAAGATAACTAATCAGCAATCACGTATTGTTGAAATCGAAAGAAAGAATGCCACAGACCGCATCCGCCAACAGGAAGATTTGGAGAATAAAGTGGCCCAATCCCGGATAGATGCCATGGATGAAGGCTTTGAGAAAGAGAAAGCCCAAATGGAACTCAACCATAAAAAAGAGTTGCAGGAGATTGGCCTACAGCGGCAGGATTACACCAATGCCATCATACAAATGGAAAAGGAGGCTTTTGATGCCAAGGAGAAGTTGAAAGCGTCCAAGGACAAGAACTATAAGACAAAGGCATTTGATTCTTCCACCGTAAGTGTTGATACATCCGCGTTCGACATTATGGGAAAGGAAACGAGGGAAAGGCAGAAAATGGAAATAGCGGATTTTTATAAGGATTCCCTTTCTGAATATCAGGACTATGTCACGAAGTACAATGCCACGAGGGAAAAGTTTGCCAAGGAAAGGGAAAGATATAAGAATGCCGGTGCTTCCGGTGCCCAGTTGAAAGAAATAGATTATCAGGAAGAGGAAACGTTAAAAGCCATTGACAATGAGTTTGCCGCCCGTGAGGAAAGTTTTAATTCATGGGCTGACAACGTAATTGACTTGTCACTTGAAAAACTCCGTGAATTGCTTAATCAGGCATATCAGGAGATGATGAACATGGAAATCAGTGACCCGGACAATCCTGATTTGGCGGGCAAGAGGGCGAAAGTGGACACGCTAAGAAATGCCCTTGAAAAGAAAAAGATAGAAGAAGAGGTATCTCCCGGAAAGTCCACAAAGGATTGGGACAAGCTGTATAAAGTTCTTACCGATGTGAACGATGTATTCGAGGAGATAGGAGATACTGTAGGGGGAACATTCGGTGAAATCATCTCTTTGGCCGGAGGCATCGCGTCATCTTCATTACAAGCGGTGGGTGCCATAAAGGCGATAAATGCGGAAATGTCGGCTTTGGATAAAGCATCCACAGTACTGGCCGCCATAAGTGCCGGAATGAAAATTATATCAGGGATAGGTGGCTTCTTCAAGGAAAAGTTTGGTGCCGACTACTCGGAATATGAAGCCTTGAAATCCCAATATGATACCCTGATAGACATTTGGGACCAACTCATAGACAAGAAAATGGAGTATATTGACATTGATTACGGCATCGAGGCGCAGAAAGCCGCCGACGAAGCTGCAAGGCTTGTCAATGTACAGATAGAGCGTCAACGGCAACTCATCAAACAGTTGGCTTCAAGCGGAAGTAGTGCTGGTTCCCATTCTCTTGGATACCGTATAAATGACCGTCTTACCGCAGAAGATTACGAACGCATATCCGGCCTCGTTGGAGAGAAGATAACGGCTGAATACCAATTGTGGGACTTGTCTTCCGAACAGATGGAGAAGCTATTGACGGATGAAAGGCTTGTGTCCGTATTGGGTGAGGTGAACGGCGAGTTCATCGACTACATCCAGAACATAGCGGATTATGGGGAGCAGTTGGAAGAAATCGCCCAAAAGGAAAAAGAGGCATTGACCGGAATCGGCCTTGACGAGTTCAAAAGCGGATATGTGGATTTGCTGTCCGACTTGGATTCAACAAACGAAGAATTTGCCGACAACTTCGAGAAATATTTGCAGAAAGCCATATTTTCTTCGCTTATAGCCAACAAGTATAAAGACGAAATAGAAAGCCTGTATAACCAATGGGCGGCAGATTCAGAAAGTGGTGGCAAGCTTACTCCGGAGGAAGCTGAAAGGCTACGGCAAGAACAGAAAGAACTTGCTGAAAAGTTGCTTGCCGAACGGGAACAGCTCATGAACGATTTCGGGTGGAAAACGTCAGGCGTGGCTTCCGACCGGCAGGCCAGTAGCGCGGTCAAGGTACAGGCATCCCAAGAAAGCGTGGATGAGACCAACGGAAGGCTCACGGCCATTCAGGAAACGGGATATCGTATCGAGAACGCCAACCAACAGCAGGCCATTGCCATAACTGAACTTAAAGGCTCGATTTCAGGATTGTTGTCCAAAATGGGCGGCATGTACAATATTTCCGACGAGACCCGTACAATTTTGGCCAATTCTTATTTGGAACTTCAACAAATCAGAGAGAACACAGGTGAAATAGTAAAGCCAATCAAACAGATGCAAAAGGATATGGAAGAAGTAAAACGAAACACATCAAGATTATGAAAGGAGAATTACTAATTAACGGAAAAGATGCTTGGACAACATGGGGTGTATGTATGGGAGAAGGATTCATTGATTCAATAGATGCACCTGTACCAATGAAAGACTACATTGAGAATGAAAGCCGGTTGGAGCATGGCAAGCGCGTGATAACAGATAATGCCAAATTAGATTCCCGCGAATTGACATTGTCATTTACCATTACGGGTACCACAGAAATTGATTATAGGACAAAGAAAAAAGCATTCCTGACAGAATTGGGTAAAGGGGTCGTGGCCATCAAAGTCCCGGCACTAGGAAGTGAAGTTTATAACTTGGTCTACTTGGGTAAAAATATATCTTATGGGTTAAGCCTTAACAGGTGTTTCGGAAAATTTTCAGCCAAATTTGAGGAACCCAACCCGGCAAATCGAGGAGATTTGTGACAATGGCCCGATTGTTGCAAAATCGGTTATCCAATATAATGTAGCATGAGCAATATTCATTACTTTTGGGTATATGATAGAAATAAAGGATAACAACGAGGTATTAGTTTTGTCCACACCGATAGGTGTAGGAAGCAAGCGAAAATTTGAGTTGATGAAAGATGACTATATCACGCTCAAATTTTCCTTGCTTTATCCCGTCCGGTTCAAACTCGGCTGTCATACAGAGTGCGAGTTTGGCCGCTTTGAAATCATAGAAGAACAGAAGCCGTCTTTCAACAATTCCACGGGCGGTTATGACTATGAGTTGAAGATGGAAGCCTCTTACATGAAGTGGAAGAACAAGGTTTTCAAGTACACCCCTGAAACGGGAGGCAATGAGGCGGCATGGGATTTGACGACGCAACTTTCGTACCATCTTGACATCTTCCTGCGCAACCTGAAAGCATGGGGATTCCAATTTAACGGTGAGGACTATGAATATGAGATAGGCAATGACGTGAACGTGGATGCCTTGGTCATGCACTATTCCAACACCAACCTCATAGATGCGCTTACCGCCCTTGCGGAAGCCGCAAACTGCGAATGGTGGATAGAGGGCAAGAAAATCCGTTTCGGACGTTGTGAGAATGGGGAAGCTGTGGAAATAAGCCTTGGCGAAGAGGCGGAAACCATGAGCCTGTCCAAGAGCAGCGGTGAATATTTCACGCGCATATACGCATTCGGCTCCACGCAGAACATATCATCTCGGTACCGGAAGAAACTGGAGTTCACGGTAAAGAAGGAACCAGGTGTTTCCTTGAATGTCAATGGAGAAAATTATGCACCACTTGATTTGGATAAAGATTTGGTGGTTGGATATTTTAGAGATTCTGTAAGGAGCAGACATTCCCTTCCTGTCATTATAGAACAAGGGCAAAACATGAAGGTTGGTGTAGGAACAACACTAAGCAATGTATTTCAATTTGATTTGTATAACAGTGCAAATATTGATTCTACTAACAGATTGATTTATGGTACTGAATATAATTGCGTTCTTTCAGGTCTTCAATTTACATTCAGGCATACATCAATACCTTACAGGTTTAAAAAATTCCGTTGTTTTTTATACACGGATAAATCGTCCGACCACATATTAGACTACGAGGAAAATGTTGACGGTTTTGCGGAAAAGACTTTCAATATTCCAGATTCTCAATTAATCATTCCAAATGGTTGTTCACGAATAATCATCAATATACAGTTTGATTGTGAAAATGGAGACGTAGAAGGTTATTGTTTCCTTGGTATAAAAGGTACTGAGACGTTTGTATCTGTTGGTGAAAGAGCTTCATCATATTTGCAATTTACAGATAACAGCCATAAATATGAGGCTGTTTTCAATCCATCATACAAGGTTTCTGAGGGTAACGCGAACGAGATTCTTTTCAACAAGCTTTGTATTCGTGGTGACATTTCTGAATTTGAGCCTTCTTCACAGGGGAGGAAAGTGGAAATTGGAAATCTCGTAAGGATGAAAATCCCCATTGGTTATTTCAATTCCGACGTTGACGGCCTTACGGTAAACGGGGTTGTACAACGCAGGCTGATGCTTCCTGAAGGCACACCGTATATAGACGTATACCCCGACATGTCACCAGACGAAGTGATAGAGGGCATCGTGACTTTCGATTACGTCTATCCACGCAAGGTGCTTTCCATATCTTCGGTCGAAGAAGAAATGATTGATGTCACGGAAGGCGAGGAAAAGAAACCCACAGGAATGAAAGTACCGGTGTATACCATCAAGACCACCGGGCTTGTGGGGTTCGACAATTCCTATGTGATTTCAGAGAAACTTACGATCACCTTCCAAACCGGAAAGCTTGCCGGACTTACATTCGGCCTTACGTTCCTTCCGGAAAAGAGTGACAATACGTCCACATGCTTTGAAATAGTTGCCAACGAGGACTACGGGGGCCATTTGCCGGATACGGTAATGAAACCAGAGGCCGGGAATGAATTTGTCATGGCCGGATACGACACGGAATATGTTTTTGAGAACCTTGTCCCAGAAGCGGAAGAGGAACTGAAAGCTGAAGCAGAGAAGTATGCCGAGAAAATCAGGAACAACATCGGCACCGTGTCGGCCAAACTCATGTCAGACTGGTCAAAGGCACGTAATGAGGCACAGGAAACACCTTGTCCTTTCGATGTAGGCCAGAAGGTAACGGTCAACAACCCCTCATTCTTCCCAAGCCCCCGTACTATGCGTGTGCTTGGCTATGAACTTGCACTTGACATTCCATGGGATTCTCCTGTGTATACCATCGGTGAAAGTGCCTCCTATTCCCGTCTTGGCGCACTTGAAGACAAGATAGATTCCATCAAACTGAACGGAAGCCGTTACTTTTCTGGAAAGGTTAGCTCTTCAACATCAGGTACAAATGTGTATTTGATAAAGAAGGACGATGAAACCGAGCCGTCGGATACAAACGCCTATTCTTCGCTAAGGACAGACAAGGAGATAAAAGAAGGGATAGAAAAGAACAACAAAGAACTGGCCAAGAAGTTCCTTTCAAAGTTAAACGATGATACCGCTTCGGGCATCATTACTTTCCTCCAAGGGCTGATAATCGGTAATTTTTCATCCGGCGAATCCGGCGGCCAAATATCTTCCGACGGGGCATCGGAACTGGCCTCGCTGCTGCTTCGTGGCGACCTTTCGAGCGACAACTTTGTCACTGGGCTTCTCGGGAGCGGCTACGGATTGCTGAAAAAGAACGCGGCGGGACGCTCGTACTTTGAAGTGGACGAGTTGTACGTGCGCATGAAGGCTTATTTCGACTCGTTGGAGATAAAGCATGCTTACCATACCGGGGGAACCAACGTGCTGTCTCCTGCGGGGATGGTGTGTTCCAGGGTAATGGAAATAACGGACAATATCGTCATCGACGCGGCGGGAGAAAAAGTGTATGATTCCGAAGGCGATCCGGTGGAGGAATTTGGTTCTGTGGGGCGTGTGACCGCATACCGCTGCTTCTTTGTGAATGACGACGGAGGCAAAAGGATTGTCAACGAGTTCAGGGTTGGCGACAATGCGCAGTGCCGCACGTTCAATATCAAAGAAGGGGTGTACGAAGGGGTATCGAACCAGTTCTACTGGAGGAGAGTGGTTGGTGTGGGCGAGGATTACATTGATTTGTCTGACGATGCGGGGGAATACATGGAGGGGAGCACCGTGCCTTTGGCGGAAGACAATATTGTCACGGTAGGGAATGCCTTTGACGCTTCCCGGCAGAATGTGGTTGTCCTCTCGGCCTACGGGGAAGATTCCCCTTACGTCGCCCAGTATGCCGGTGTGAACTCGTTTTCGCTTGAAGGGAAACTCGTGACAAGAATATCACCTCACGGGAACCTTTTCAAGGGTAATTTCGTGATGGAGGACGGAAGCGTCGTGTCGGCGAGGTTCGAGCTTTTGGACGGTGCCATCAGGAACGTGGTCACCGACTTGGAATCCCATGGCGGCAGCATTTCCAAGTTGGAGCAGAGGGCTGATGAAATCACGTCTTCGGTGGAGGACTTGGACGAGGATTTGCGGAGCGAGATAAAACAGACGGCGGATTCTGTGCATATCGGTATCAACAACGGCCTTAAGGAAGTCGGTATCGACATTGAAAAAGGGGATGTCAACATCAAGGGAGAAAATATATCGCTTGAAGGCGCGGTGACCGCCAACGGTAACTTCAAGGTGTTGGAGGACGGGAGCACCGAGTCCAAGAACGGGAAGTTCGAGGGTATTATAATTGCCAATGAAGGCATATTCAGGGGGTATGTTGGAAAATCACGTACCGTAATCACAGAAACCAACATCGGACAGTACCTGAAACCTGTTGACGGACTTGAAGGAGAATATGAAATTGATTTTGAAAAGCTTGGCGGATATGTGGTTTTCAGTGGCGAGTTCACCGAAATTCCACCATTGTACCTTCCGGGCCTGTCAGATTATTACGTGACACAAGATGAGGAAAGAAAGAATTTTATAAGGTCGCTCGTGGGACAATATGTCATAATGTACAATATGAGCAACACGGCGTTCGCCCTTTCCGGTGCTTCCTCTGAAGATTTCGACCCTACGGGCTTTACAAGCCGGACTTTGAATGTAGGGGAGTTCGCTTCATTGCAATGCCGTGCAGGCGTAATGAACGGGTACGAAGCAATATTTTGGCAGCGTAGAATAGGAAAGTTTATGTAAAAAACAAAACAATAATAGATATGGCACAATTAAACAGGACTGTGGCGGAAGTCAACCGGTTGCTTGATGAATTGGCAAGGTTGCTTGATGAGGGAGGAAGCGGCTTTGAACTGGCCAATTCCTTGTCCGACCTCCAATCTCCGGGAATGGCAACAAGCTCTTCTCTTTCCGGATTGATATTCAACACGGCAATTTCCCAAGGCATTGGCATCTGTGATTACAATGACACGACCATTCCGATGCCGGAAATGTCATCCGTCACCAAAGTGAAGTCCGTGGTTTATTATGAACGAAGCAAAAAAATCTATGCCACGGGAGAAGACGGGAAACTCCATAATAACTGGTCGGATTCCTCGGTGACGCCTTTCGCTTACCAAAAGCGTGAGTTCCTCTGCGGCTTTGACGGAAACTCTCCCATAGCGGGCAAGGTTTACCTGATGCGCCATGCCCAGACGGGGAATCTTGGACTGTACTTCTTCAATGGGAATGCAATGGTGCAACTCATCGACTTCAACGTGGTGACGGAGATGGCCAAAGGTCCCAAAGTGGAGCATGCAGACACCCTTTCGGGCATACCGGCGGACGTGGACATGGCTGACATAAGCATCAGCTCCCCACAGTCGTTAAGCATAGCCGGCACTCCCAAATCCGGGCACAGGATTGAGATATTCGTATTCTGCGAGGAAGGCACGCAATCGGTCACCTTGCCGGATGACCCGACCACATGGACCCACATCAACGGAAATACCTTTTCGTTGGACGAGATGGAGTCGGCAAAGATAGAGCTGACTTATATCGGCAGCTTATACTACACGACTGTGATGAAGAAGTATGCGGATGCTTCTTTGATTGTTAAATAATAAATGAAAAATGATGGAAGAACAAGTAAAAGAACCTATTTCCTCGTGGAATATGGACGGCGCGGACAACGGGGACATCATGCCCATTGCCAGTGGCCCGGTGGGACAACTTTTTGAGGTATATGCCTCGAAGTCGGAGTCGGATGCGAAGGCTTTGGCATCGAGCAAGCCGGGGGCGATGTGTTTCGCCACGGACACGCACCGTATCGTGTTCAATGGTGTGGTTTATAATTTAGTCGAAATCATCAACAACCTGACGGACGGGAGCACGAACAAGGCTTTGAGCGCGGCGCAGGGAAAGGCGTTGAAGGCGTTGGTGGACGCGCTTCCTACAATGGAAGAGATGAACAATGCCATCAACTCGAAACTGGGCAGCGTGTATAAGGTAATGGGGACGAAAGCGACCATTGCCGATGTGCTCGCGCTGACGAACGCGGTGAAGGGCGACACGTGGAACGTGACGGCCGAGTTCACGTTGGGGGGCAAGAAGTACCCGGCGGGGACGAACGTGGTATGCGTGACGAACACTTCGGCCAGTGACCACAACGACGACAACTGGGACGCCCTGGGGGGCACGGTGGACTTGTCGGTGTTCCTGAAGGCGGCCGACGCGGCAAAAACTTATGCCACGAAGTCGGAGCTGACCTCGCACACGGGGAACAAGAGCAACCCGCACGGGGTGACGAAGGCCCAGGTGGGGCTGTCGAACGTGACGAACGACGCGCAGGTGAAACGTTCGGAGGTGGTGGACGATTACATAGACGTGAAGGAGGTGGCAGCGGGCAACACGGTGGCTAGCACGAACGTGACAAAGCGCATCATTACGGTGCAGGAGGCTTGCGTCCCGGTGCTGCTCGACCAGATTGTGGGGGACACGCAGACGGTGCAGCAGGCATCGTCCACGAAGGCAGGGGGAAGCCTGGTCTACCTGAAAGACATGAAACAGTTGTGTTACCGTATTGACGGTACGTATTATAACAACTGGTCCATTGCCGATGACAGTAACAAGGCCAAGCAATATGCCGAACTTGCCGGAAGTGACGGCTTGGCCAGGAAGCCGATAGAGGGCAAGGTGTACGTGATGCCTTCGGCAGGTTCTTTTAAGGGCGTTTATGTATGCAAGGACGGTGACCTCGTGCTGTTGTCGGACAAGACGGAGGTCATCAACAGCCTGACGAGCGACCGCACGGATGCCGCGCTTTCGGCTGCCCAGGGAAAGGCGTTGAAGTCGCAGGTGGATGCCAAGCTGAACAAAAGCGACGTGGTGAACAGCCTGACTTCCACGGACACGGCGAAGGCACTATCGGCAGCACAAGGAAAAGCCCTGAATGACAAGCTGACTACGACAACGAACACGGCGAACTCTGCCAAGTCGATAGCCGACTCGATAAAAGCCGCCCTTACCATCAAATAGTCATGGCTTATGGACGAGAAAGTGATTGATTCGGAAGACCGGGAGCAAGGCGGCATTGTCCCCCTTGCATCCTCCCCCACGGGGAAGATTTTGGAGGTGTACGCGAGCAAGACGCGGGCGCAGGCTTTGTCATTGACGGGGTCCAACCCGCAGGCGTTGTTCTTTGCGACCGACTCGGATTGCATCGTGTTCAACGGGAAGGTGTATTGGAGCGGCTCGGAGCTTCGGATCAAGAACATGAACGCTTCGGGCGGGTCTACGAATGGAATCATTACGCGGACGAGTGCAATACCTGGCGTGTATTTCGATTCGGACGTATTGGCGAGCACGGCAGGACTTTTCCCGCATGGAAGCAATGCCAACGGGGTGTTGACGTTGCACACGAACGCGGGAAATTATTACCACCAGTTGGGTTTCAGTTCGGATGGCAACATATACCACCGTTCCTTCATGGGGAAGGTGCCTGACAGCACGACGGCATGGAAGAAAATCTCATTGGTTTCGGCCAAATCGGGCATGCCGGTGGCTTTGGAGGAAAGAGGCGTGGCGGAACTCATGGCCGAGGTGGAGGCGTTGCGCGGGGAGGTTGCGGAGTTGAAGAAAGCGGTGTACTGATTAAAGGAAGATGGCCATGGATAAGCATTGGGGTTCCATAGGGCGGAACGTGCGGTTATGGCCGGAAGTGGAAAAACGGGAACCCCATCGCGTTCCTGGATCGTATGTCGTGCGGGTCTTGTCTTGTGGCACGGTGAGGATTTTGTAACACTAAAAAAAGCATTGTAATGGAAAAAGTGATTATTGATTTTATAGAAAATCACATGATGAACCACATCATACTGATAGCATTATGCGTGGCGGCCACGATAGGCGCAATGGCCGTGGATTTGGTCTCTGGGGTACAAAAGGCCAAACAACGCGGCGAGGCGCGGACTTCCACGGGGTACAAGAAGACGGCCACGAAGGCAAAGAAGTACTTCACGCCTTTCCTGACGTTGTGCTTCATCGACATCCTGTGCTGCGTGGTGGTTCCCATACCGGTGTTCTCGATGTTGTGGACGGCTTACTGCATTTTCTGCGAGTTCGTGTCGGTAAGGGAGAAATCATGGCAGAAGGAGGAACTCCGGAAGGCGGAGAAGACGATGAGGGTAATCATCGACAACAAGGACGAGATAGCCAAGATGGCGGCAGGGCTTCTGTTTCAAAGGGAACATGAGAATAATACAGTAAAGAAGGAGGAAAAGTGACATGGCACTCAGGAATTTGAATTTCACCCTACAGGGTGACAGGTATGTGGCGGAAGAGACGGTGAACGCGGACTATGCTCTCCATCTGGAACGGAAGGAAGGCGGCGGGTTTTACATCTCGCAGCGGAGTTCGGACGAGGGGACGTTCGTGCCGTGCATCCTGCCGAACACGTTGTACAATCCCGGACAGTTCATAGACTGGTGCTTCGGACACGGCGTTTATCCGATGCACATCAGGATTGAAAGCATGACGGAAGTGACGAAGGGCACTATCAGGGAGGCGGAATGATGGAGAGGATGAACTATTCACGGTTGAACATGGCGGGGTTGGGAACGACCCGCGCCAATTCTTCCGGCATCATAGGGCGCGGGGACCCGTATGAGCTTGTCGGCAACGCCCTGCTCTTGGAGGAAGGCAAGGCTTGGCTTTGGGCTGACGGAAGCCCCGTGATGATGGCGGAGGTGACAAGAAGGACAGTAAGGAAACAATTAAGACACAAGTAGTCATGGCAGTAGAAGGAAAAACCATATTGCAGACCCCGGAACGCACGGAGCTGACGGGGAAAGAGGGCATCCCGTTCCAGGATGGTGAGCGGAACGGGCATGTGCTGTTGGAGAGAATCAATGAGTATGTGAGTGGAAACGTAGTTTACATTTTACCGGGAGCTTTAGAAACGACAAAAGATTGGTCTACAACAGACGTGGAATCTATTGTAGGGAATTGGGATGAGTTTGTGGAAGCCGTAAATCATAAAGTCGTAATTGCAAAAGTTTCAATTGGATATGATGGGATTATAGCATATATTCCTGCAGGAATCGTCAAGCTTGATGGATTTATTGGATTTTATATAAATGCATGCAATGGCATTTTTGTATACTCAATATCATCAGATAGAATATCCCTTGAAACCTTAGTAGTTGTCCCCAATGTCATAAACAACCTGAATTCTGATAATGAAGAAAGTGCTCTTTCGGCCGCACAGGGTAAAGTGTTGAATGACAAGATTGCGGAAATCTCAAATCCGGCCTCTGCGGACAAGGACGGTTTGATGTCGAAGGAGGACAAGAAAACGTTTGACAGCATCCGATTCAGCGAAGATGAGAACAGTATTTGGTTTAACGGGAAGAAGTACGGAGCAACGCTTTTCAAGAATTTATTTGGCCTTTCTACGGGTTCAAGCAACGAAGAAATCAAAACGGCACTTGGTGGGAATACTTATAATGATATTTCCCAGATGGTCGACAGAGGAATCCTGTTTTTAAACATCAATAACAAGGCATTGCAACATGTGATGATTAGAATAGAAAACACAGGTTCCTCAGAGGGGGATTATTTACATATCAGAGGATTATCTGACGCATCTGACACGGCCTATATAAAAATACGTCATTACAATGGCACTTTTAGTATACCAAGTGCTGTTAAGAGGGATAACTTATTGTTCAAATCTGGCATAGTCAATGTATTAGACTCTTCCGCTTCAGATTTACCACTTTCCGCTGCGATGGGCAAACAGTTGAATAACGGGAAAATATCAAGGAGTGAAATAGTTAATGACCTTGATTCTAATAATTCAGGAAAGCCTTTGTCTGCTGCTATGGGAAAAGAACTAAATGATAAAATCGAGGCCATAAAATCGGAAATTTCCGCATTAAGGGATGAAATAGAAGCACTGAAGGGAAGCGGGTCATGAAAACGGGGAGGCACGCCGCCTCCCCCTGTTAAACTTAAATATAATACCATGAAAAACATA